>Ga0153916_10000286_pt1 | contig 32889 bp, 33 predicted proteins | sample Opewatmetagenome_FD_109642 | JGI IMG/M metagenome (GOLD analysis project Ga0153916, IMG submission 109642) | Freshwater wetland microbial communities from Ohio, USA - Open water 3 Core 3 Depth 4 metaG | ecosystem: Environmental > Aquatic > Freshwater > Wetlands | place: USA: Ohio, Lake Erie...
CTTAATTATATAAAACCTGAATATGTACATATCATGCTTGATGGGAGAATTGTAGAGTCGGGGAACTCGGATCTGGCATTGAACCTTGAGGAACATGGTTACGAATGGGTACGTGAGAAATATGAGTCTGTACCCGTTTAGATCGGAATATTTTAGAGGTTGATATGAGTTCAAACTCGAACGTCTTAGACAATATTGGTGATTATAAATTCGGATTTAGAGATCCTGAAACCTACGTTTTCAAATCACGTAGGGGTTTATCCAAAGAAGTGGTTGAACAGATATCTGATATGAAGGGTGAACCTCTATGGATGTTGGATTTTAGGTTAAAAGCATTGGATCATTTCCAGAAACGACCGATCCCAACCTGGGGTGGAGACCTTTCTGAGCTTGATTTAGACAACATATTTTATTATGTAAAACCTGCCCAACAAGAGAGCAAGAATTGGGACGATGTACCAACCACGATCAAAGATACCTTTAATCGTCTTGGCATTCCTGAGGCAGAGCAAAAATTCCTGGCAGGTGTGGGTGCCCAATATGAAAGTGAAATGGTTTACCACAACATCCAGGAACATTTAGAGAAACAAGGCGTCATATTTTTAAGCATAGAGGATGGTCTTCGCAAACACCCGGATTTGTTCAGGCAGTATTTTGGGAAAGTCATCCCCATTGAGGATAATAAATTTGCTGCATTGAATAGCGCAGTTTGGTCTGGAGGTTCTTTTGTTTACGTCCCCAAGGGTGTTAAAGTTGATCTACCCCTCCAAGCATACTTCCGACTGAATGTTGCCAATATTGGCCAGTTCGAACGTTCGCTGATTATAGCCGATGAAGGATCGCAGGTGCATTATGTCGAGGGTTGTACAGCTCCTACCTATACAACCGATTCATTACACAGCGGTGTCATAGAGATTATCGTGAACAAAGGAGCACGTGTAAGATATACGACCATCCAAAACTGGTCAACCAATGTATATAACCTCGTGACACAACGTGCGCTGGTGCATGAATCTGGAACAATGGAGTGGATTGATTCCAATCTCGGTTCTAAGCTTACCATGAAATATCCATCCTGTTATCTACTCGAGCCTGGCGCCCATGGTGAAATTCTATCTATGGCATTTGCAGGCCCTGGGCAAACCCAGGATGCAGGAGGAAAAGCAATCCACTTCGCGCCGCATACCTCCAGTAAGATCACATCCAAGTCCATCAGTAAAGGCGGTGGACGAACATCCTTTAGAGGTTTATTGAAAGTTTATAAAGGAGCTTACGACAGCCGATCGAACACGGTTTGTGATGCCTTACTACTTGACCCTCTATCACGCTCTGATACTTATCCTTCCATCGAGATTGATGAGCAGGATGTGACCATCGGTCATGAAGCTACGGTATCCAAGGTAGGAGAAGAGCAGCTGTTTTATTTGATGAGCAGAGGTTTATCGGAAGAAGAATCAACCACAATGGTTGTATCAGGTTTTATTGAGCCATTGGTAAAGGAATTACCCATGGAATATGCAATTGAGATGAATCGGTTAATCCAATTACAGATGGCGGGTTCTGTAGGATGACAATGAGTACACACAGGGTAATTACTAGAACAAAACAAAATATTACAGCTGAGGCTGGAGATTTCACATTTTCTTCAGATATGATTCCCGCACTGTCAAGGAATTGGAATGGTCCAGATTTTTTACGGGATTATCGGGAACGAGCCTGGTCAGCATATAAAACCTTGCCGATGCCTACCATCAAAGATGAAGCTTGGCGAAGGACTGATATCCATGCATTGGATGTTTCGAAATTTTCTATACCAGATGGAAATTTACTAAATAACTTGCCCTTAACCCCAAAGTGGCTGCTTAAACCATTGGTGAATAACATCCATGGTGGACAGGTAATCATTCGTCCCGATCGAACAGAAGCCACACTTGATGAACAATTGGCTAAGCAAGGTGTAATATTTACAGATTTATGTACAGCAGAAACACATCACCCTGATATTTTGGCAAATATAATCGGTCAGGTTGTTAAGCCAGATGAAGGCAGATTTGCTGCATTAACTGCTGCATTAGAAAAGTATGGTGTATTTATCTATATCCCAAGCGGTGTGCAGGTAGAGATCCCATTACATTCTGTGATCTGGGGACCTGGAGAAGGCCTGGCATATTTCTCCCATATCATGGTTTGGTTGGATCCAGGTTCATCATTGACTTATGTTCATGAAGCAGCGTCTCCTAACGGGGGTAATACTCAAACCTTGCACTCAGGGTTGGTGGAAATACATATAAGCGATAATGCCAAACTGCAATTCGTCGAGTTGCAATCCTGGGGTGATAATGTCTGGAATTTTAGCCATGAACGAGCGCAGGTTGGTCGGGATGCAAATCTTGAATGGATATTCGGTGCTTTAGGAAGTAATTTAACCAAAAATTTCTCCGAGATCGACCTCATTGGTGAAGGTGCTACAGGTAAAATGTCTGGATTTTATTTTACGGACGGTAAGCAGCATTTGGATCATGACACACAGCAAAACCATCTGGCTCCACATACCACGAGCGATTTGCTTTTCAAGGGTGCGCTCAAGGACAGCAGCAGATCAGTTTGGCAAGGGATGATATATGTAGCCCCAGGAGCACAAAAAACCGATGGTTATCAGGCCAATCGGAACCTTGTGTTGAGTCCAAAAGCGCGTGCCGATTCGATTCCGGGATTGGAAATTTTGGCGGACGATGTTCGTTGTACACACGCTGCTACGGTTGGAAAAATTGATCCTGATTCAGTGTTCTACCTATTAAGCCGCGGGATACCATATGCAGAAGCAGAACATTTAATCGTGGAGGGGTTCTTCGACCCAATCATGCAACGCATTCCATTTGATGGGGTTCGGAAACGATTTCAGCAAGCTATTGTTAACAAGATGAAATAGGTAATTTCTAAGGAGGTACTTTGGCAGAAATGTATTTTACTCACGCACCAGACCTTGAAGAGCAATATCACGTCGGAGATAGGGTTGAAGTGTACTGTGATCATGACAAGAATAATGAACGTATCCGGGATTGGCTGGAGGGAATCGTAGTTCAGGTTGATCCCAAGATGATTGCTATCCAATTCAAAGATAGTGTTTATCTCACCGATGGATGGATGGTGCCAGATCATGTATTATGGTGCCCGAAAAATTCTACCCAGCTTCGTCCATCACGGCGAAGAGTGCGAGCCAGGCAGAAAGTTAAGTAAAGGGACATGATTAATCACCGAATAAACACAGCCTTAGATGTAGAGCAAATTCGATTGGACTTCCCAATCCTCAAACGGGAAGTCCATCCTGGAGTTTCTCTTATCTATTTGGATTCCACTGCTACTTCACAGAAACCAATCCAAGTTATCCAGGCAATGGATTATTATTACCAATCCTACAATTCAAATGTTCACCGGGGTGTGCACACGTTAGCTGAAGAAGCGACCGCTGCATATGAAGGTGCTAGACAGCGAGTGGCAGAATTTATTCATGCTCCTTCAGCAAGAGAAATAATTTTCACACGAAATACAACTGAATCGATCAACTTGATTGCCCTCACATGGGGACGAGCGAATTTACAGGAAGACGATCTTGTCATCTTAACTGAAATGGAACACCATTCAAATTTGGTGCCCTGGCAGATACTCGCTGCTGAAAAAGGTATTCGGCTAGAATTTATCCCGATCACGACCGATGGCATTCTTGAGCTCGATGTGTATCGAAAATTATTGGAGCAAATGCCCAAATTGGTTTCGTTTACTCATATGTCAAACGTCTTGGGCACGATAAACCCAGCTAAAGAGATCGTTCAAATGGCCCATCAAGTAGGTGCAGTTACAATTATTGATGGAGCTCAATCAGTACCGCATTTTCCTGTGGATGTGCAAGATTTGGATGTTGATTTCCTGGCATTTTCTGCTCATAAAATCTGTGGTCCGACGGGGATAGGGGTATTATTTGGGAAAATAAATCTACTCAACGAAATGCCACCATTTTTAGGTGGTGGTGAAATGATCAAACGGGTACTATTACGCTCATTTACTCCCAATGAGATACCGCATAAATTTGAAGCTGGCACACCTGCAATTGCAGAATCAATTGGACTACATACTGCATTGGATTACGTCGGTCAGGTCGGTATGGATAAGATAGCCGCACATGAAAAAGAGTTAATTTCTTATGCGCTGGAACGTTTAGATGAAGTTCCCGAGGTGCATGTTATTGGTCCGGAAGCAAAGTATAAAGGTGGCGTAGCCGCCTTTACTTTTGCTGGTATCCACCCCCATGATGTTGCCCAAGTCTTGGATCGTGCTGGTATAGCTGTGAGAGCCGGTCACCATTGTGCTATGCCGCTCCATGAAATATATAATATACCCGCCACGACCCGGGCAAGTTTTTACCTGTATAATACGATGGATGAAGTTGATCGTCTGATTGAAGGTTTATATAACGTAAAGCAATTCTTTGGATAACTATGGATGATCTTTATCGCGAATTAATTATCGATCGATATAAAAACCCGCATTTTCGTGGCTCTTTGGAACCACATGATATTTCATTTGAGGACGATAACCCATTATGTGGAGATCATATTCGCATAGATTTACGCATTAATGGAAATGAGCGGGTAAGCGAAGTGGCATTTGATGGTCATGGGTGTGCGATTTCGCAGGCTACTGCTGACTTGTTAGCCGAAAGCATTGTTGGGAAATCGCTAGAAGAAGTTAAACAGATCACAAAACAGGACATTCTGGACATGCTTGGAATTGAACTGGGTCCAGTTCGATTAAAGTGCGCTTTGCTCTCTTTAAAAGTACTTAAAGCTGGGGTATATGGCCTAGGAGAAGCCAGCGACGAACTTGTTGAAAATTAATCATGCTAAACTTCAAGGAATTCGAACAAGAAAAATTAGAATTTATTCAGGTTGGATCAGTCGAGGAATTAAAAGAGGGGGAGAGATTATTCATCGAAATTGATGAAAAACCTATTGTGATAATAAAAACTAATGGTCTATTCTATGCTATTGCGGATGTATGTTCCCATGATGATGGACCGGTTGGGGAGGGTTCACTAGAAGGGTTCGAGATCATCTGCCCCCGACATGGAGCTCGGTTTGACATCCGGACAGGCAAAGTATTAGCATTACCCGCATTTGTTGATATCCCCGCTTATCCAATAAGGTTGGTAGGGGACCAAATCGAAATAGGTGTTCCGACTCGGGATTGAATTACCCCTTTACCATGCCAAAAGCATAAAATGTAGGTACGAATAAGATTCTCTGGAGAGAACTGCGGGAGGCAAGGTCAAGGATTTTTAATTTATCTTCTTGTTTGATGAACTCATTATTCTGCTGCAAGTCTGATTGTATAACCTCCCATTCGAGCTTAATTTCCTGATCTGTCAATTGCTCTCCCCATTGTCCTCCCAAAACCCCAACTTCAATATTTACCAACCCCGCGCGGGAAAAAATTGATCTCAACTCGCGACCCATAAAAGGGTTACCCCCTTGCTCTTTCAATGCCTCGGTTTGCCATGTACCAATTTGTGATAATTCTGGTGGAAAGTCGATCCGTCCACCGTAATCAGGTTCAGCTAGAGCGACGATGAATCCATGTGGCTGTGTCACTCTTACCATCTCATCTGCTGCATTAAGTGGTTGTTTAACCCATAATAATAAAAAATGGCATAGAGTGACATCAAATTCCCGTGCTGGAAATGGAAGTTGAAAACAATCGCCATGTGTATAGAAAGAATTTGGGGCATACATTTGCGCGATGTGCAGAGCATTATCGTTAATATCTAAACCAAAAATATGAGCGGAAAGGTGGTTATTTAATTCATTCTCCAGGACGCCTGTTCCACATCCGATATCCAGGATCTTATTTGCATGTTGAATTCCAATTTGGTCATAGATATATTTTCGTAAATTCTGGGTCCAACGAGCTTGTTGTTGATAGCGTTGGTGCCATTGGGATGTGGATAGAGTCATGGTGTCGACATCTCCCCAAAATCGATAATAATTGTAGTTCAATGAGCTATTATAATGAGAAAATTGAGGGAAGTATGTCTGTTTCTATCAATGAATTTTATGAATGCGACAATCCCGCTTGTAAGTTGCGATTTCCGGGAACCGCTGCTCACCTTAAGTGGAATCGGTGTCCTGCATGCCGGTCAGGTATCCATCTGGTCGCTACTGTGAAGAATATACCTGAAGCGGTTAATCAGACTAGTAGTAAACAGCGATTGCAAGTTGAAGCTTTGCTAGATAATATTCGTAGCGCTTGGAACGTTGGTTCAATCTTTCGCACCTCAGATGGTATTGGTGTTCAAAAATTATATTTATGTGGGATCACACCCTCACCGGAAAATACCAAAGTAAGCAAGACTGCTTTGGGAGCTGAGCTAAGTATCCCATGGGAGAAAGCCAATAATGGCGTTCATTTGGCAGGTTTGCTAAAAGATAAAGGCCATGTGCTTTGGGCATTGGAAGATTTACCCATAGCGCAACCCCTTTTTCATATTGAGCCTGACGGGATCAATTCCCCCGTTGTTCTGATTGTTGGGAATGAAGTGAGTGGTATCGACCCAGGAATTCTTCAAATATGCGATAAAGTCATCTCAATTCCAATGCTAGGGAAAAAACAATCTTATAACGTAGCAATCGCTTTCGGAATTGCAGTTAGCTTTCTACTTTATCGCCAGAGTGTCTCCCATGAATCACTTAATATATTTCCAAGCACCTGATTAATGCCCTGGGCGGGAAGCACATCCCCATCTGGCTCAATGTAAAGCCAAGCATGCCCTGCCCCTTGTGGAGGGCTATCCAATTGGGTCTCCAAAGTGACCGGGTTAAAAGCTGAATAAGGAACGGGTAAATCCCATACCAATGATAGACCCAAGGACGCAGCCTGGTTACGGAACTCGATTAATGATCCGTGAAGGGTTGGATCAGACGCAGTTAGTGATACTGATTTTGCTCCAAGATTGGAAATACGCTCTAAAGTTTGAGTGGTGCTTGCTACGTTCTGTAGTGTAATTGTATGGTGAACTACCACAAAAAGATCGGCAGTGATGACATTGTTCAAAGCTTTCCAAGAATTATCGTCTTCCGGTTTCAAAGAAAGCATCAAATGGTCCAATCCGGTCTGGAGTAACGTTTGAAGATAGACATTATCTATAAGTTTTAACCCATCGCTTAATAATCCTACCACCTGACCATTAGATTCTGTGTGTGCAATCAATTCTGGTAAATCATCACGGAGTGTAGGTTCACCTCCGGTTAATATGATATGGGGTACCCCGAACCCCCAGGCTTTATCAAATATCCCACACCACTCTTCAGTGTTCAATTCCCGCTCAACGCGTTTGGTTGGCACCAAGGAATCGTCAAACCCTCCTGGAAGTCGATAAGTTAAGGCACAATCCAACCGATACGGTGCTGATATTTTTTGTGAATGTGGTGTGATACGTTCAAAATCTAGAAACATCTCGGGATCAAGGTCTGGTGTATGGATCAAAGTTTGAATGCGATCATTCAACAAACGAAAATCTTGTTGGGCTTGCTCGCGGCCTACCCGATAGCGACCGGAAATTTCTCGCAACATTTGGTCTTCAGGTGTCTGCTTGATCATATGGAAAGCAAATTCAGCCGCAGTTTGATTGAGATGCAAGATGGTAGAAGCATTAACGATCAATAAACCGCTACCGTCGGGTTCGAGACGTAAATGGAGACGATATGGGGCGGGTGCATCAGGTGGAGCCTGATAATGATATGTCCCTGGGGATAATGGCGTGACTGGAGTAAGTAAACGTCTGATTGATTCTATAATGTTTGACATTTAGGGCTCCTTTATTGTTTCGTTAATAATGTCCGTTTAGATTTCGTTACTAATGGGCAACCACCACCGCATTCAGCTAGTAAGGAACAACTCAAGCATTTCACTGGGATATTTTTATGTTCGCGTAACTGGACTGATAGATCATGGTTCCAGATATTGCTCCAGCGAGTGGACAATATATTTCCCAATGATTGGTAATAAGACTGGCAAGGGATTACATCTCCGTTAGGCTCAATACACATATTATATAAAGCTGCGGTACATCCCTTCACACCTAATTCGAGTTGCATTGGATCAAAATTACAGTACTGTGTTGGTGTATACCAGATTAGCCGCTGATCATGTTTCATTGTTATTTTTCTGGCAATGGTTAAGAGGGAGGGTAGTTCGGTTTCAGCTAAACCTGAATTAACAGTCAACCCACGTCCAGAATAGATCAAAGCGTTTAGACCTATTGTAGGTACGCCTACGCTTGCTAGGAATTCCAGGGTTTGACTTAAAGTCGGGCTATTCGTGCGAAGCATCGTTGTATTGGTCATTACATACAGTGGCGTTTCTAGAGCGTTTCGAATCCCGGAAACTGTTTGCTTCCAGGCACCACCTGTTTTGACCATAGCATCATGAATATTGGGATCATGTGATTCAAGTGTAATTTGGACGTGATCCAGACCCGCCTTGACCAGGTTTTCCACATAATCATGATCAGACAATCGCCTACCATTAGTATTAATTCCGGTGATTTGCCCATTTTGTTCTGCATGTGCAATAAGCTCTGGGAGATCTTGGCGCAGGGTTGGCTCACCGCCAGTGAAAACAACGTGAGGAATACCAATTTTCCACAAGCGGTCTAGCACTTGATGCCAATTTTTAGTTGATAATTCCGGATAATCCCTTGAGCGAGCATTATAGCAATGAACACAGTCATTATTGCAACGATAAGTGATAGCCAGGTCCATTCTGTACGGAGCAGATGGTCGTGCGCTGAAGGGAGGAGTGACTTCCAGGTCAAGCTCGTGAATGGGACATGCACCGTCTGGTTTGATCAATTCCTGTATTTGATTGGCAGTTTGCGCATAGTCATTGCTGATCTGGTCGGAAGCTACTTCAAAGATCTTATTTAATGAATTTAGGGCTACTTCCTGAGGAACTTTTTGCAGAATATAGAATGACATTAGCGCAGCTGTTGGATTTAGATGCATGATCCTGCTGGCGTTCACCAATAGTAAACCGCTACCATCTGGATCGATTCGCAAGTGAATGCGCGACCGCCCACCATTCTCCTGATAGTCAAAATGGTGTAAACCAGGTTTTGGTAACAATGGATTTCGGTCCGTTACCCTGGTCCTAAATTTTTTTATAGCTGAAATAAAGTTGATCACAGTAAGTACTAATGAGCGAAGGACTTAGCGCCCACCACCTGCGCAAGCACAAGCGCATCCTGCACAAGCACATGCACAAGCGCATACACAGCTGTGACCACTACTAGAAGTTCCACCACCTTTGTATGTACTGGTAGAGACCTTTGGGGGTGGGTTTGTAACTGAAGTAATGCTGGATGTAAATTCATTTATATTCCCAACTACTTTAGATGAGAACGTCTGAACTCCAGTTGTTATGGATTTAGCAAAATCTGCACCCGGTGCACGTGCCGCTCCACCACCAACTGAAACTGGTGTTGCGGTTGGTACGGTCGCTGTTCTACCAAAACTAGGATCATAATGACCCCACCACATCGGGATAAACACAGGCATGTTGCGAAAAACATCCTGTGTGCGGCCATCATAGTTCTTATCCAGCATGGTCCATTCCATGACTTCTTCGTATTTCTGGCTTTTGACCTCTGGAGTATTGGCAGCTTCCACCTGTTCCCAGGCACGTTTGGTGATATCGGTGTAATAAGCTATTGTTTCTTGGCGGCTAAAACCTTTCATCTTTTCTGACACATTCTTAACTAGGTTGACCACCATATCGCGCAAACTTTTACGCCTGTCCAAACCTGATTTTTGGAAGGCATCGAGGAAATCCTTTTCATATGGTTGGAGACCCTCTGGTAGGGGTTGGTTAACTTTAATCTCGAGTGGGTCACGGGTGATGACCTCTGCGGTATTTTTTTTGATCACACTGAACAAAATCATGGTCATGATTTTATCCAATGGTTGTTCCAATAGAATCGCGGCTTCGATTGCGGTTAAACCTCGTTTAATCCCATGTCCTTCGATGGATATTTTTGGAGGCAGGTATTGTTGTTTACGCCTAGTACTAGATGATAGACCTGCAACTACAATTGCTATAAATCCACCAATACATAGGATAGGGAGGATTGCTCCGCTAAGATTTATTCCCGCGAAAGGATTACTAGTGACAATGACACCTGATGGGACGTAGCTCTTCGGAAATGAAGCACCGAATTCATATTGTGTGTGTCCGTTTGCATTAGCGTTGTGCCATGAATAAATGATCCTGCCCTGATTATCCATTGCTGTTTCTGGCTGGGATGGAAAACCTGGAGGCGCAGCATGCCATTTAGGCTCATCCGGTTTCACTTCCGGAGGGAAATGGAAGGTAACGGTTAAATCAGTATTTCCAGTCACAATACTCGAAATGAAATAAGCCGTTTTAAAGACCGCACTGGCATAAGTATTATCCTGACTATCCGTATAGAGAACCCCGCTTATTTTTTCAATATGAGCTTGGACTGTCCCAGTCGCTCCAGGATTGATTGAGTATTGCCCTAGACCAATAGCAACCCCATCACTGCCCTGACCCTGGAAACCCGAGGAGGAGATGTCATAAACTTGGTTTCCATTTACGGAAGCGGTGATATTACTATCAGAATAATTACTATTCGGCAGGCCAAGATCGACATAGTCAATAACATGCCCTGATGGATCATTGATAAAGACAAGGGTGTAATCCAGTGCTAATGTACCATCGGAATTCCAATATGCATCGATAGTCTCCGTTGGTAATTGAAATAAATAAGATTGGGCTGTAGCCGGAGAGGAAATCAAAAACAGAATGGTGAAAATTAGCAGGATGGATAATAACCGCCTTCGCATTCTTCACCTCCAAATAATAATGAATTAAGGACCAAAACTATATCCAGATTTATATACGCAATATCACCACTTCGGCTCTTCAGTCAACTGATAAGTACTGTGACAATATGGACAATTAACCACCGGCGCCCCTGCCACCATCTGGATGTTATCCATCGTAAGCGTGCCACCGCAGGATTTACACTTTAGGTTATCCATACTGACATTGGCAGGAAGATCGACTTTGAGGGTGACATTTTCGGTCACTGCTCCCATTTTGCCACGACCAGCCATATATATTAAATAGACACCTCCTCCGATCATTAAAAACCCAATAATGAGGAATACTAAACCTATTACGACTGAGCCACCACTACCGGCTTGAACGATATAAGAGAGACCAATAATTAATGCTAATCCAAGACCGATTATGATAAATATTGCTGCAACAATATATGTGATTATTCTGCCTGTACTCATGGTCACCTCCAGTAGATAGTTTACATCCCTTTACAAATGTCGACAAGTATCTGCGAATCTTCGCATATGACTATAATGACCTCTGCAATATATTACGTAATTCATCCTCAGTCAGTGTTATTGGATTACCTTTCATGCTACTTGCTTGTAAGGCTTTTCCGATTATCTGTGGGAAGTGAGATTCAGTCAACCCAAAAGAAGACAAGGATTGAATATTGGCATGTAGGCAGAAATTTCGGACCCATTGGATAGCTGCCTCAGCGGTTGCATCGGGTTCTCCACTAAGGAGTTTACCAACCTTTGCATAACGCTCTATGACTGGGTGATTTGGAGAACGATTGATTAAGGCGGAGATATTAGCCTCCATCACATTAGGTAGTAAACTGGAGCAGATTGCACCATGGTGGGCAGGTATCTCACCACCAATGGCTCCCGCCAATCCATGCACTGCTCCCAACTTTGCATTTGCGAGGGCAAGCCCACTGAATAAACTGGCGAGTGACATATCCACACGCGCGGTAATATTACTTCCGTCATCATATACCCGATTTAATGAATGAGCCACACTTTGTATCCCCTTCACGCATAATGCATCAGTCAGTGGATTTGGGTTAATACAAGTGAATGGTTCAATCAGCTGAGTGAGTGCATCCAAACCTGTCATAGCGGTTATGAAAGGGGGAACGGTGATTGTGAGTTCAGGATCCACAAGAGCGATTCGCGGGAATAGATAATGACTCCGTAAACTAACTTTTACGTGATGTGCTGGCGATCCGATGACAGCATTTTTGGTGACTTCAGATCCAGTGCCTGCAGTTGTGGGTATCGCAATGAGAGGTAGTGAAGGATTGATAAGTGGTTTGTTTATCCCTACGACTTCCAAGTAATCTGTAATATCTCCCGGGTTAGTCAACATTGCTGCAGTTGCTTTTGACATATCAAGCGCACTACCCCCGCCAATACCGATTATTAGGTCGTATGATATTCTCCGTGCATGATCAACAAGCTCGCGCACCGCATCCAGGGTAGGTTCGTTATCAATCTTCATAAGAGTGCAATTTACACCCAGTAAATCCAGGTGATTTAGTAATCGATCCGATATTTCCTGAGGAGTTCCAGAGACGATTAGCGCTTTAGTTCCATATTCTCCAATAAGAGCACCAATGGAAGATAACTTTCCAGCTCCAAATAATATTTTTGCTGTGGTAGAAAATTCGAATTGCATTTACAACTCAGAGACTGGAGGGTAAACAATATTATATGTGATCCTTATCCTCGGTTCAGCCATCATTTCTGCAACGGTGTCGCGCCAACGTACATAATGAGCCGTTTCCTTATGTCTGGCCGGTGCCTCTTCCGATCTATATATTTCTACCAGCGAAAATCTGCTCGGATCCTCTGACTGTTGGTAAACATCAAATCTAGCAACTCCGGGTTCATTGACACTATTGCTTGCATTATCAAGAGTTGCAGCCTTGAACGATTCTATGAACTCCGGTTTGACATGCGCATGAACAATGGCAACTAACATTATGTTCTCTCCTAATAAATGATAGTGTTTACAATGATGAAAGTAATAGGCATCAGCAATTATATTGAAGATAGATCAAAATAATCGTTCCTGATAAGGTATATTTTGCCCATCATCTGAAAGACCAGCAAGAAGAATGAAACGTTTGCACGTTCCAGCCGCAAACCCGGCATAATCATTATTAAAGAATCCATATACACTCAGCGTTTGTTGTAGAAATGGGTCTATCAGCTGTATCCACGATCTTAATTGACCCGTTTTATCCACACGCTCATGAGTATGGTGTTGGTACATGCCATTAATTCCAATCCAACGGATATAGATAAAGTCAGCGGTTAGATTGATTTGCATGGGTAAATTTGGATAATCTACTGAGACCCAGCATACTCGATAATGAGTAAGCAGTTGAGTAGTTTTTTGGTTATACCATGACGGATGGCGAAATTCAATTGCATACTGGTGGGAATGGGGTAAGATTTCTAAAAATTCATTTAATACTGAAAAATTGTCCTGGGAGTAAGAAGGGGGCAGTTGGATTAATATAGGACCAACTTTTCCTGACAAAGGTGAAAGCGACTCAATAAATTCAATCATTAATCCTTGAGCCCTTATTAACCCAAGCTCATGTGTTATAACCCTAGGAGTTTTTAAACAAAACTTGAAATCAGATGGTGCTATGGTAGACCAGGATTGAACTGTTTTGTATTGTGGAATAGAATGAAATGTAGTATCTAATTCCACCGCATTAAATACCTTACTATAATAAGATAAATATCCCCGTTGGGCTGTGCCAATGGGATAAAATTCACCAACCCAATCTTTATAGCTAAAACCGATCGTTCCTAAAAACCAATGACTCATAGGATCAAAAAGATTTGGTAGAATATTCTTATTATATTATTTTTATGCGACTAATCATTGTTTAAGGTGATCATGGTGGAAAAAACAATCACAATTTTTGGCACCTGGTGGTGTGGAGATTGCCATCAGGCTCGTAGATATTTTGATAGAAATCATATCGTTTATAAATGGGTGGATATTGATAGTGATGAGAGTGGCGAAGAATTTGTTCTTGCTACGAATAATGGGATGCGGAGTGTACCTACCATTGTTTTTGAAGATGGATCTATCTTAGTCGAACCTACGGATGCGGAACTGCAGCAAAAGTTTAGCACTGTCTTACCGGCTTGCTAAATAATCACATTTCTTCACCATCCTATTCTCATTATCACCTTAGAAGTCATCGTCAGCTAAATTCGCATCACCTCCAATAAGTGTCACCATCGAGTAATATCTATCTCTGGAATTACACACATACCATGGGGGAAGTTATGGACATATTCAAATTCATAAATGAATGCAAATCGAAATCCTTGGAGAATGAGTTACATATAAAAATTTTTTTACCCCAATTTTCCGGTAATATAATCTTCAGATAGCTGTTTTTCGGGGCGTGTGAACATTTTTTCCGTCGGAGAAAATTCCACCAGCTCACCTAACCAGAATAAACCAGTGTAATCTGAAACCCGGGCTGCCTGTTGCATATTATGGGTCACGATTACAATCGTATAATTTTTCTTTAGCTCAAACATTAATTCTTCTATTCTCAGGGTGGCGATTGGATCGAGTGCTGAGGCCGGTTCGTCCATTAAAATAACTTCAGGTTGGACGGCAAGCAGACGTGCAATACATAAACGTTGTTGTTCTCCGAGGGAAAAACTGAGTGCGTTCTCATCGAGATGATCCTTGACTTCATCCCACAGGGCTGACTGGCGTAAGCTACGCTCAACTATCAAATTAAGTTCATTCTTATCATGGGTTAACCCCACTACGCGTGGACCAAATGCAACGTTATCAAAAACAGATTGAGGGAACGGGTTTGGTTTTTGAAATACCATCCCCACTCGCTGTCGAAGATCAGCTAAATCAACATCCTTGCTATATATATCCGCTCCATTAAGGAGAATCTGTCCTTCTAAACGGGTTCCAGAGATGGTGTCATTCATACGGTTAAGGGATCGTAAGAATGTAGACTTTCCACATCCTGAAGGGCCAATCAATGCTGTTATCAGGTTAGGTAATATTTCCATCGAAATCTGATGTAATGCAAGGATTGACCCATAATAGAAATCAACATTTCTTATTTTAAATACAGGCTCCGGTTTATCCATATAGCAAGATTTTACACTATAACCATATTTATCGTAATTACCTTGTGTGAGAGAATTATTACAGCTATAATCCTCTCGATGAAAATTGTCATTACCATAATTTCTATATTATTATTTATTTTATTATTCAGCTGTGGTCAAGCGAACGAAACAACTCCCGGTAGTTCCAATACATCTCAAATTTCCACCATCGTAAACAAAGGTTCAGATACCTTAGTTAATCTGGCATTAGCGTGGGCAGAGAAATATCAACAGCTTTTTCCTAATGTGGAAATCTCGGTTACGGGTGGTGGCTCTGGCACAGGTATCGCGGCTTTGATCAACGGAACGGTCGATATAGCCAATGCAAGCAGGCAAATAAAGCAGGAGGAAACACAACAAGCCAAGGCAAATGGGGTAGATCCTGTAGAATATGTGGTTGCCAGGGATGCGATTGCGATTATCGTAAATCCGGAGAATCCGGTCAATCAATTATCCATAAAACAACTATCGGATATTTATAGTGGAAAAATTAATAACTGGAAAGAAGTTGGGGGTGATGATCGAATTATTGTTCGGTTATCACGCGAAACTAATTCTGGCACGCATGTATTTTTCCTGGAAAATGTAATCCGATTAGGTGACCCAAATAATAAGACCCTTTTTTCAACAGATACTTTGCTTTTGCCATCTTCAGAGGGCATTACTGCTGAAACCAGGGATAATCCTAATGTGATTGGGTATGATGGATTAGGTTATGTTACTTCAGATGTTAAGGTAATCGCTGTGGGGAGCAAGCCCGATGGACCCTTCGTCATGCCCTCTGCGGAGACGGTCAATAATGGGCAGTATCCGATAGCCCGTGACTTGTATATGTACACAAATGGTCGACCGACCGGTGCAATTGCAGATTATATAAATTGGATCATGACAACTGAAGCACAAACAATTGTGACTCAATTGGGATTTGTGCCTATCGTAAAACCATAGGGTTATAACAAGGTAAAAATGGAATCAACTAAAAATTGGAATGAATATATACTAACTCGCCTAATAAAGATATCTGGTTATTCCGCGATCATATTTGTATTAATGATATTTTACTTTTTATTACGCGAGGGGTTACCAACCATAGGTGAAGTCTCATTTGTTAGTCTCATTTCAAGCCGTTGGTACCCAATAGAAGAATATTTTGGTTTACTGCCGCTTATTGGAGGTTCGTTAATTGTTACGCTTGGAGCAGCGTTATTTGCAATACCAATAGGGATATGTACTGCGGTTTTTATCGCCGAAATAGCTCCACGTTGGGCACGTGACTTATTGAAACCTTTAGTCGAGGTTTTAGGAGGTATCCCATCTGTAGTGCTTGGTTTTCTAGGGATCTTAATCCTTGCACCTTCCCTCCGCCGATTATTAGATTTACCCACCGGGCTTACTGCTTTGGCAGGTAGCATTTTGTTAGGTGGTATTGCAATCCCTACCATTGTCTCTGTGGCAGAGGATGCTTTAGATGCAGTTCCCAGGTCGTATAGAGATGCCGCACTTGCTTTGGGGGCGACCCAGTGGCAGACTATCTGGCGGGTGACTTTACCTGCTGCTCGTAGTGGAGTATTGACTGCGATCATGCTAGGAATTGGGCGCACTATTGGAGAAACTATGGCGGTGATGATGGTTACTGGGAATGCCGCGGTTTTACCGATTAAATGGAACTCACTTTTCCTACCGGTAAGAACCATGACCGCCACGATTGCTGCTGAAATGGGCGAAGTAGCAAAAAACAGTACGCACTACCACGTCTTATTTTTTATTGGTCTTGTTTTATTTCTAATTTCTCTTGGGATAAATATTGCAGCTTCGACTGCTGTGTTCAAGCAACATATGAGAGCTGAGCGGATACTTTCGTAGAGGAAATATGGCATTATTGGATGGTCAGAAAGAATTAAGTAAAAATCCAGGGTCTTCGGATTCACGATTAGTCAAGCAAAAACTTGGATTCGGTTGCTTGACATTAACTACATTTGTGACTGTCATACCAATTTTCGCGGTCGTGATTTATATTCTGATAAAAGGATTACCCGCTATTTCATGGTCTTTTTTGACTTCATTTCCATTTGATGGTGTCAAACAGGGTGGAATTTTGCCGGCTATCATTGGGACTTTCCTCCTTACACTCGGGACGGCTATCTTCTCAGTACCATTAGGAATAGGTGCTGCAATTTACCTTTCAGAATATGCGCCTGAAAGTCGTTGGACAAGGGTTATTCGTATTGCGATTATTAATCTAGCTGGGATTCCTTCTGTTGTTTATGGCCTCTTTGGTTTGGGAATGTTTGTAATTTTCCTAAAATTTGGTACCAGTATATTAGCTGGATCATTAACCTTATCCATTATGACCCTTCCAGTCATTATAAGCACATCAGAAGAAGCTTTACGGGCAGTCCCACAATCATTTCGTGTTGTAAGCATATCAATTGGAGCCACTCGATGGCAAACAATTCGAAGGATTGTCTTACCGCAGTCATTACCAGGGATCATTACTGGTGTGATACTTGGTCTGGAACGCGCAGCCGGAGAAACTGCCCCGATATTATTTACCGCAGCATCTTTTTTCTTACCGAGACTGCCAAATTCACCTTTGGATCCAACTATGGCTTTACCTTATCATTTATTTGTGATCTCAACGCAGGTGCCGGGAATGCCGGTTAAGATCCAATATGGAACAGCTTTGGTGCTCATAGCCTTTGTATTGGGAATGAACCTGATTGCGACGACAATACGTTCCCGTGCTCGTGCGCATAGACAATGGTAGATAGTATATATGATAAAGATTCTAATTGAGCACCTGAATTTACAATATTCTGATGGCAAAGAATCTTTGCGCGATATTAATTTGGAGATATCAGTTAATGCAATTACTGTGCTATTTGGTCCAGCAGGTGGAGGAAAGTCATCATTATTGAGGGTATTTAACCGATTAAATGACTTGGCAGATGTTAAGTTAATTTCTGGGAAAGTTCTTCTAGATGACACAGACATCCTCGACCCAAAGATCGATGTGATTGAATTGAGGCGACGGGTTGGCATGGTTTTTGCCCGTCCGGTGGTTTTACCCATGAGTATCCGATCAAACCTGACATATGGTCTTGAGGTAATGGGTGAAAAACAAGAAACGAAATTGAAAGAAGCAGTAGAAAAAAGCCTGGTTCAAGCTGCGCTTTGGGAGGAAGTTAAAGACAGGCTCGATGAGCCAGCAGTTTCGCTATCAGGAGGGCAGCAGCAGCGTTTATGCCTGGCTCGTAGCCTCGTCTTGAAGCCTGAGGTGATACTCCTGGATGAGCCAACATCTGGTTTGGATCCCATATCAACCGGTAAAGTTGAAGCCTCGCTGCAGGATCTAAAACAGACTTACACCATTGTGTTGGTACCTCATTCTGTACAACAGGCAGCGCGAATGGCTGACTTTGCTGCGTTTTTCCTTCAGGGAGAGCTAATAGAAAAAGGAATTGGAAAAGAGTTATTTATAAATCCAAAAGATAAACGAACGGAAGATTACATCATGGGTAGATTTGGATAAATTACTAAAATTTCCGATCTATGCAACAAACTAGGTGAAAGACATTGTGGAAAAAACTACCGATATCGAAGGAACAGCTACTATAGACTCACCAAAATTGTTCATCAACCGTGAGCTGAGCTCATTGCAATTTCAATACCGTGTATTGGAAGAAGCAATTGATGAAAACAACCCCCTATTGGAAAGAGTTAAATTTCTCGCCATTGTTGGTTCGAATCTGGATGAATTCTTCATGGTACGCGTGGCTGGATTGAAGAAGCAGGTGGATGCCGGGGTTGTAGATTTGCCTCCAGATGGTTTAACACCTGCAGAGCAGCTTGCAGAGATTAGAAAGGTTGCCAGTAATCTGATGAAAGTAGCTTCAGATTACTTAAGGAATGGCTTAATCCCATCATTAAAAAATGCGGGGATATTTCTTCTTGATTATAAGGACCTGAATAAACAGCAAAAAGAAAGTATCGAGGCTTATTATCACGATGTCATCTTCCCTGTTTTAACACCACTTGCTTTTGATCCTGGCCATCCATTTCCCCACATTTCCAATTTATCTCTCAACCTTGCCGTGCTACTTAGAGATAAGAAAGGAATAAATCACTTTGCACGTATAAAAGTACCGGATACTTTGCCTCGCCTTGTGCCAATCAAGCGGTCTTCGGGAGGGGTACGAAAAGATGGCACTGTTCCCTACAATCATTATTTCATCTGGCTAGAGCAAGTAATATCAGCTAATCTGGCTACATTGTTTCCAGGGATGGAAGTAATCGAGTCCCACCCATTCAGGATTATTCGCGATGCGGATATGGCGATTCAAGAATTGGAAGCTGCAGATCTACTGGAGACAATGGAACAGACTGTCAGACAGCGCAGGTTTGGGTCAGTGGTATTGATTACTATAAACGAATCAATGTCAAGCCGGATTCGGGAAATCTTAATCGAAAACCTTGAGATTGATCGCAATGAGATTTACACCATCGAAGGCCCCATGGGTTATAGTGATCTCATGGCTTTGCACAGCATAGAACGTTATGATCTAAAAGATGCTCCTTTTAAACCTGCAATTCCAAGACGCATTCGAGATATTGACGACGGAAGTATCTTTACCGCAATCCGGGAAGGAGACCTTCTCTTACACCACCCCTACGATTCATTTACACCAGTAATCCAATTTTTAAAGACCGCGGCTATTGACCCTGAAGTATTAGCAATTAAGATTACCCTTTATCGGGTTGGAAATAAACCACCTGCTGTCGATGCCCTACTCGAAGCAGCTGAAAATGGTAAACAAGTGGCTGTCCTTGTGGAGCTAAAAGCACGTTTTGATGAGGAAAGCAATATCGGTTGGGCTAGAAAACTAGAAAAAGAAGGCGTCCACGTCGTGTATGGATTACTCGGATTAAAAACTCATTCAAAAATTGCTATGGTGATCCGCAAGGAAGGAGACGGGATCAGGCGATACTTACATATGGCAACGGGAAATTACAACGCGATAACTGCTCAGACCTATGAAGATATTGGTATGTTTACGTGCGACGAAGACATGGGAACAGATGCAACGGATTTATTCAACTATTTGACTGGTTACTCCTCAAAAAAAGAATATCTAAAATTATTGGTTGCACCCATAAACCTCCGGAGTCGAATGGAAGCGTTAATCACCAGAGAAATTGATATACAAAAGAATGGGGGACAAGGACATTTAATATTTAAAGTAAATTCCATGGTTGATAGAAAAATGATCCAACTGCTATATGCGGCATCCCAAGAAGGCGTAAAAGTTGATTTGTTTGTAAGGGGTATTTGCTGTTTGAGACCTGGATTACCTGAGATAAGTGAAAATATCCGGGTTACAAGCATCGTTGGTCGCTTTTTGGAGCATAGTCGAATTTATTATTTTCATAATGGAGGTAATGAAGAAATCTACCTTGGCAGTGCAGATTTGATGCCTCGGAATATTGATCGTCGTGTTGAGGTCCTCTTTCCGGTCCAAGATAAGCAAATGATCCTTCATATTCGCGATGATATATTGAATTATTACGCGAAAGATAACGTCAAGGCGCGTAAAATGCTACCTGATGGATCGTATAGTAGGATAAAACCTCAAAATGACGTCGAACAGTTAAATATTCAAAACTGGTTTATTACTACTCGTCGGTAAAGAATGCCGCGGCCAGGATTCCAGGGCCGCCGTGCGTTACAATCGCTGGAGGAACGTCCAGGATAGGTATATTGTTCAAACCGAACTCATTACATAAGGTATCTGCAAATTCTCGCGCTAGTTCCGGCACTGCAGCATGCATCACAGAAATATATGCGTCACCATTCCTGGCTGCTTGAGATTTAACCAACTCAACGACCCGCTGTATAGCACGTTTTTGGGTCCTCTCTTTCTCAAATTGATCAACGCGACCGTCTTTTAATGCCAGGATGGGTTTGATTTTTAAGACACTTCCCAATAATGCAGTTGCACCGCCAATCCTTCCACCTTTAGCAAGATACTCCAAAGTGTCTACAAGAAAATAGATCCTATTTCGAGGGATCATTTGATTAATTCTTCTTTCGATGGTATCTGCGTCTACTCCATTTGATACCCATTCCGCAGTTAGCTGAACTAATGTCGCCAGCGAACTACCCACTGTCCGAGTATCTATTACTCGAATATCAGCGGAAGGAAATTCTTGAGCTGCCATGACTGCTGATCGAACCGTACCACTAATATCTGCAGAAGGATGAATACAAAAAACTGTTCCTCCAGATGGCACAAGTTTATTAAATTCTTCAATAAACAGCTCAGGTGGCGGAGCAGCAGTCTTTGGAAGCTCTTTGGATTCTGTTAACATCTTCATGAAGGTAGGGTTATCGATATCAACTCCTTCATAGTAAGATTTATTACCAAAATTGATGATTTGTGGAATAACGGGTATATGATAACGTTCAGAGATTTCTTGAGGAAGTCCAGAGGTTGTATCAGTGATAATATGGATCATTATGTTTTTCTCCTCGCCTATTTTGAATATGAAAGCAAAAGTATTATTAAAAATGCCGTTGAATGTGAATAACTAGACAAGATTGATTCTTTCAGGTATCATTTGACCGCTTTTATCCTTACAATCTGAGGTATTCCTCCTATGGATTTTACATTAAATTTGCTTAAAGAGCTAACGGAAACTCCCGGAGTATCAGGATATGAAACTCCGATCCGTTCACTCGTTCGAAAATATTTAGAAAAATATGGCGAGCTGACACAAGATAAGATTGGAAGTGTTATTTGTCGCAAACAAGGCACATCTGAAAAACCGCGGATTATGCTGGCTGGTCACATGGATGAAATCGGATTCATGGTAAAACAGATCACTCCCGAAGGTTTCATAAAATTTCTTCCACTTGGCGGATGGTTCGATCAGGTTTTATTAGGACAACGCGTCGTCATTCAATCCCAAAAAGGTGATGTAGTGGGCGTCATTGGCGCGAAACCTCCCCATCTGTTACCAGCCGATGAACGCGATAAGGTCGTCAAACGCAAAGACATGTATATCGATATAGGCGCTTCAACTAAGGATGAGGTCGAAGCAGCTGGAGTTCAGCTTGGGGATCCAATCATCCCACGTGCAGATTTTGTAGAATTAACTGGGGGTCTTACCTACCTTTCCAAAGCTTTTGATGACAGGGTGGGTACCGCCCTCGTGATTTCCGCAATGCAAGAACTTCAGCAAAAGAGCCACCCAAATACTGTGTATGGGGTTGCTACAGTGATGGAAGAGGTTGGTATTCGAGGTGCGACGACCAGCGTGCGGGCAGTTGATCCAGACGTAGCGATAGTATTGGAATCGGATATTGCCGGTGACGTACCAGGAATCAAACCCGATGAGTCGTCTATAAAGTTGGGTCTGGGACCAACAATTGTTTTTTTTGACGCCCGTATGATACCGAATATAAAATTTAGAGATTTAGTCCTTGAAACCGCAAAGCAAATTGGGGTTCCCGTGCAATTATCTGCTATCGAAGGTGGAGCTACGGATGGTGGAGTGATCCATTTACACGGCATTGGAGTTCCTACCCTTGTGATCGGAGTTGCTGCTCGTCACATCCACTCTCACAGCTCGATCATACACCGTCATGACTATGACAATGCAGTGAAATTATTATCTGCATTGATAGATCGGCTGGATGCAATTACTGTTGCAAGTTTGATTGAGTAATCGAGCTGCTGGAGGAGTCATGGTAGATTTAATAAAGCAAATTACGGCTGATATTCAAAAGCAAATTGATACTTACCAACCCGAATTAGGATTAAGCGATGTTGGTAATGTCATCGAAGCCGGAGACGGCATCGCGCGTGTGCGGGGGCTGGTGGATGTAAGATCTCAGGAACTGGTCCAATTTGCAAACGGCGTGATAGGGATTGCATTTAACCTAGAAAAAGACAATGTTGGTGTCATTATTATGGGGGAATACTCCGAGATTGGCGAAGGGATGTTAGTACGATCGACTGGAAGAATCGCATCAGTCCCAGTCGGTGATGGTATGGTAGGCAGGGTAGTTAATGCCTTAGGAATTCCAATTGATGGAAAGGGACCAATAAAAACAAACAGTTTCCGCCCGATTGAGCGGATAGCCCCGGGTGTGATCGAACGGAAAGACGTCGATACACCTGTCCAGACTGGTCTCAAAGCGATTGATTCAATGATACCTCTCGGACGAGGGCAACGTGAGCTGATTATTGGTGACCGCCAAACTGGAAAAACTGCACTAGCACTCGATACCATAATTAACCAAAAAGGAAAAGATTTATATTGCATATATGTTGCGATTGGACAAAAGAAAGCTGCAATTGCCCGGACCGTGGCAATGTTAGACCGTTATGGGGCTATGGATTATACAACTGTGATTGTCGCATCCGCAGACGAACCAGCAGCTCTTCAATATATCGCTCCATATGCCGGTTGCGCAATCGGTGAAGAGTTTATGGAGACAGGTCGCGACGCATTGTGCGTTTATGATGATCTATCGAAACATGCATGGGCATATCGCCAGGTATCCCTGCTACTACGGCGTCCCCCTGGGCGGGAAGCATATCCTGGCGATGTGTTTTACCTACATTCAAGATTATTGGAACGTGCTGCTCGTCTCGCTGATAAGTATGTAATTGTGAACAAGAATTTGCCTCGCCTTTATGCTCAGAGTTCTGATGCATTGGATGGCAAAATCTATGGTGGACCTATTGCTAACCATGATGTCACAGAAGCAATTAAGGCCATGGAGAATCCGGATGATTACAAAGCTGTCAAGCTAATGGGCTCAGGTGGATCTCTTACCGCATTACCTATTATCGAGACTTTACTCGGTGATGTATCTGCATATATCCCCACCAATGTTATTTCAATCACAGATGGACAAATCTATTTGGAAGGTAACTTGTTTTATGCTGGTATTCGACCAGCTGTAAATGTAGGGCTTTCTGTATCACGGGTCGGAGGTGATGCACAGACACGAGCATTTCGTCAGGTGGCTGGTCGGTTGCGATTGGATATGGCTGCATTCCGTGAGCTGGCAGCATTCGCTCAATTCGGCTCAGATTTGGATAAAGCTACCCAGGCTCAATTAAATCGGGGTCAGCATCTCCAGGAAATATTAAAGCAGCCTCAATATCAACCCTTATCTCTGGAAAATCAAGTTACTGAAATTTTTGCAGGTACGCGTGGTTATGCTGATAATGTGTCTCTCGATAAAATGAGACAATGGGAAACCTCACTATTACGGTATATGGATACTTCACACCCCGATATTGGAAAAGCGATCATCGAAGAAAAAAGGATTACACCAGAGACCGAGGAAAAACTTGAACAGGCACTTACTGCGTTTATGTCCACCTGGCAATAATTTGGACAATTAATCATGGCGAATGCTAGGGAAGTCCGTCTACGAATACGTAGTGTAAAAAATATAGCGCAGGTGACCAGAGCGTTACAGGCGGTCAGTGCAAGTAATGTTCGTAAAGCAATGGCTGCGATGTTGCGCACTCGACCTTACGCAACAAAAGCATGGCAGGTTCTCACACATATTGCCGGGCAGCCTGGGCGCGCATCTTTACACCCATTATTAACCCCCCGAGCCGAAGATCAAAATGAATTGGTCCTATTAGTGACTGGTGATCGAGGGTTAGCAGGTGCCTACACCTCAAACATAGTAAGATTTACATTGCATAGATTTAGTTCCAAGGAAATTCCGGTTGGCTTTATTTCGATCGGTCGTAAAGGTCGGGATATGTTGATTCGGCGACGAAAAAATGTCATCGCAGAATTCAGTCATTTACCAGCTGCACCATCATTTTCTGACGTATCAGCGATAGGGCGTTTAGCGGTTGATGAATTCTTAAGTGGAAAAGCAGACCGTGTTTATCTAGTCTATACAGACTTTATTAATATGGTAAAACAAGTGCCTGCGATAAAACAGCTTCTCCCATTAGAAATTGGCGTTGGTGAGGGAAGAGTTATCGCATTTGAACAGATGAAGAAAGCTTCAGCAGCTTATATCTATGAGCCCAATGAAGAGGAAATATTGGATGAGATTGTGCCGAGGTTTACTGCACTTCAAGTTTATCAAGCAATTATGGAGTCGCTAGCGAGTGAGCATGCAGCCCGAATGGTCGCCATGAAGAATGCGACAGATAGCGCGACCGAATTAGCAGGTGCATTGCAATTGGAACTAAACAAAGTCCGCCAACAAGGCATCACCAGTGAGATCCTGGACATTGTTGGTGGTGTTGAGGCATTGGCAATAAAATGAATTATCTATATTTTTCAGGAGGTAGGCATGGCTAGATTGACTGGCCAGATTGTTCAAATATTGGGCGGTGTCGTCGATGTTGAATTTCCAATCGGAAAGCTCCCGGATGTTTATCATGCGCTTGAAGTACCCCGTGAAGGACAGTTACCTTTAGTCCTCGAGGTGGAAAAACATCTTGGTAATAATTGGGTCCGCTGTGTTGCCATGGATTCTACGGATGGACTTCAAAGAAATCTACCGGTTTATTCTTTGGGTACGCCGATCAAAGTTCCAGTAGGGCCACCCACACTTGGACGTGTATTCAATGTTTTAGGACGACCTGTGGATGGTGGTCCCGCGGTGACCGCTGACCAATATTACCCAATCCATCGTCCCGCACCAGATTTTGAAGAGCAATCCACGCGGGTTGAGGTTTTCGAGACAGGGATTAAAGTAATCGATCTGATTGCACCTTTCACTCGTGGGGGTAAAACCGGGATTTTTGGGGGAGCTGGTGTTGGAAAAACCGTTATCATTACTGAATTGATCAGGTCGATTGCCACCGTCCACCAAGGAAACTCAGTTTTTGCCGGGGTGGGAGAACGTACCCGTGAAGGCACGCAACTATACCGCGAGATGATCGAATCAGGTGTGATGAAAGATACCGTCATGGTGTATGGGCAGATGAACGAACCACCTGGCGTGAGATTGCGTGTAGCTTTGGCTGCCTTATCCATGGCTGAATATTTCCGTGATGAAGGGCGGGATGTATTGCTCTTTATCGATAATATTTTCCGTTTTAGTATGTCTGGGTCTGAGGTATCTGCTTTACTTGGACGTATGCCATCTGCGGTGGGATACCAACCTACATTGGCAACTGAAATGGGTGAGCTTCAAGAGAGAATTACATCGACTCGCCACGGGTCAATCACTTCCATGCAAGCTGTATATGTGCCTGCGGATGATTATTCTGACCCTGCACCTGTGGCAACCTTCACACATCTGGATGCTACCATTGCTTTAGAGCGATCCATCGTGGAAAAAGGTATCTACCCAGCAGTTGATCCATTGACTTCCACTTCGCGAATCCTTGATCCTTTGATTGTTGGAGAAGAACATTACACAACTGCGCGTGAAGTACAGCGTGTATTACAGCGCTATAAGGATTTACAGGACATTATCGCCATTCTCGGGGTAGATGAGTTGAGTGAAGATGATAAGTTGATCGTCTCGCGCGCACGAAAGATTGAACGTTTCTTCTCGCAACCTTTTTATGTCGCTCAGGTATTTACAGGGCGAGAAGGACGTTACGTACCTCTCCGGGAGACAGTGCGCGGGTTTAAAGAAATCCTGGAAGGTAAACATGATGATATTCCCGAGCAGGCATTTATGATGGTTGGTGGTATCGACGAAGTAGTGGAACAAGCCGACCAGTTAGCTAAAAATGATTAAGAATTTCTAGTAGAAAGTAAAACATGTCCATTCGATGTGAAATCGTATCACAAGATCGCCAGGTTTTTTCAGGTGATGCAGATATGGTGATTGTCCCTGGTATCGAGGGAGAAATGGGTATCCTACCTAATCACGCGCCATTATTGTCAACATTAAAATTTGGCATCCTTCGTGTACGATATTTGGGGCAGGAACAAATATTTACCATTGCGGGTGGTGTGATTGAGGTTCAACCAGATTTAGTGACTGTGATGGCTGATGCTGCAGAAAATGTGCAGGAAATAGATATCAGTCGGGCGGAAGCAGCAAAAAGACGAGCAGAGGAAATCCTTAAACAGGGACCACCCCCGGATACTGATTCATATCTGAAAATCGAATCAGCATTACGCAGGTCTAATTTACGCCTGGAAGCTGTAAAGCGGTACAGGGGACAACGCACTAGATTCCCTGGCACCAGTGAGGAACACCCAAAGTAAAATGGCGATTTTTTCGAAAGACTTAGGAATTGATCTCGGGACGAACAATACAAGAGCCGCTGAAGGTGACCAAGTAATCCTTGAAGAACCGACTGTTGCTGCGATAATCATTTCTGAACAAAAAATGGTATCGTGGGGAAAAGAAGCCCAAGATATGCTTGGGCGTGTACCCGATTCAATCGAAGTGAATAGACCTTTGAGGAACGGGGTAATTGCCGATTATGAAGTTGCAGAGTATATCTTGCGGGATATATTGCGTAAGCTTAGCGGTCCCTTACAGTTTTTTCGACCCCAAGTCATGATGACAGTGCCAAATGGCATTACCAGCGTTGAACGCCGGGCTGTGCACGAAGCCGCACTTCAAGCTGGAAGCCGAGATGTTGCGTTAATTCAACAACCTTTGGCTGCTGCGATTGGAGTGGATCTACCCATTGGCACTCCTTCAGGCAATTTAATTTTATGCTTGGGTGGTGGCACAACCCAGGTAGCAGTTATAGCGATGTATGGAATTGTAACTGGAGAGACCTTACGTGCTGGGGGTACATCACTTGATGAAGCGATCGTTGGTTATGTGCGCAAGAAATACGGATTGATCATTGGGTTGATGACAGCAGAGCAAATTAAGATCAAGATTGGTGCTGCAGTGCCACAGGATGATGAGCAGAGTGTTGAAATCCAAGGACAAGACCAGGTCACGGGTTTGCCAAGGCCGGTTACTCTCACAACAGGGGAAATTATTGACGCCGTGGAAGAACCACTCCAAACCATTGTAGAGACTGCCAGACATGTCCTTGAGAAGACACCCCCTGAATTGGTCTCAGATATCATCGATCGTGGAATAGCCTTATGTGGTGGTGGAGCGTTATTGCGTGGTATAGATCGCTTATTTACCAAGGAGTTGGGAGTACCGGCGTATCTCGTAGATAACCCTACCACATGTATTGTGCTTGGTGCCGCAAAAGCGGTAAAAATGCATGATATTCTAAGACGGAATTTAATTACCGTTTGAGTAAAGTTTGCGAATAATCAAGGTGAGCTGATATCATTAGCTCACCTTTTTTATTCAAGATAATAAGTCATCCTTTGGAGGTGCAACACGGGGTCAATGTATTGAACATGTACGCTCGCTGGAACAGAGATATTAATTGGTGCGTAATTCAAAATGGACTGAATACCAGCTTCGACTAATAAATTAGTTACCTGCTGAGCATGCTCTACTGGAACCGATAGCATAGCGATTTGAACCCCAGTTTCCCGAATCATCGTCACCAAATTAGATATACTGTTAATAATGAATTCACCCACATATGTACCGATTTTTTGGGCGTCATTATCGAAAAGAAGAACAATCCTGAAGCCACGATTTGAAAATCCCTGGTAGCGTGCCAGAGCATGACCAACATCACCAATTCCAACGACAGCAACATCCCATACCTTGTTAACATGTAAAATTTGGCGGAGCTGATCAGTGAGGTAATCAATACTATAACCAGTACCTTGTTTGCCAAATTCACCAAATTGTGAGAGGTCCTTGCGGATTTGAGCAGCTGATATACCCAATCTTTCCCCTAATTCTTGTGAGGAGGTTACCCTTCTTCCTTCCTGGCCCATCAGTTGTAATGTCCGTAGATAAAGTGGTAACCGACCAACAACAATATTCGGAACAAGTTTAGTTTCCATATGACCTCCAATTAAGCAGAATATACATAAATCTACCACAGATTTGGATATAGTGCAATTCTCCACAATAATTAAACAATTGTCGGACAAGTAGCGAACAATCAGAATACAAGCGGATCCTCGAATTTTGACGATGGTATAATTTATTGGTATTTTCTCATAGAAGAGAAAAACTTAATGTTTATCGATGAAGCAAAGATCTATGTAAAATCTGGAAAAGGTGGAGATGGAGCGGTTCATTTTCGCCGAGAAAAGTACATACCTCGCGGTGGACCCGATGGCGGAGATGGTGGCAGAGGTGGGAATGTAATAATTAAAGTATTATCTTCTTTAAATACCTTATATAATTTTCGACATCAACACCAATATATTGCAGAAGATGGGAAACGAGGGGGTAGAAGCGATCGGACTGGGCATTCTGCGGAAGATTTAATCATTCATGTACCAGCAGGTACAATAATTTATGACTCTGATAGTGGGGAGGTAATTGCAGACCTGGTAAAGGAGAATCAAGAGATTCTGATCTGCAAAGGCGGCAGAGGAGGGAGAGGTAATGCCAGATTTGCTAATTCTCGTGATCAAGCACCCCGGGTAGCAGAAAAAGGCGAGCCAGGCGAGGAATGTAATATCAGGTTGGAACTAAAACTGATCGCAGATGTAGGAATTATCGGTGTTCCGAACGCAGGTAAGTCTACATTATTAGCTGTAGTAACCAACGCAAAACCAAAAATTGCAGATTATCCTTTTACCACAATAGAACCCAACCTTGGAGTCGCACGGTTAGACGATGAACAAACATTGGTTCTCGCAGATATCCCAGGATTAATCGAAGGTGCACATACAGGTTCAGGTCTCGGTTATGATTTCCTGCGCCATACCCAAAGAACGCGGGTATTAATTCATTTATTAGATGGCTTAGCCGAAAATCCAATCCTCGATTTCGCCCAGATAAATAGCGAGTTATCATTATTTGATCCAGATCTGGCTAAAAAACCTCAAGTTGTCGCAGTTAATAAGATGGACTTACCGGAAGTTCAAACCCGGTGGGAAGATATCCAACGAAAATTAAAGAAAAAAGGGATATCGGCAATCCCAATTTCAGCTGTCACCGGGAATAATGTCCTATCTTTGTTGTATAAAGCTTTAGAATTGCTTCGTGAGACGCCTGTTGCACCCGAAGCATCGGACGTCCCAGTCTATCACCCACAAAGTGACCCAAGGAAATATGAAATTAAGCGAGTAGCGAATGGATGGCGTATTTCTGGTGCATCCATCGAGCGCGCAGCAGCCATGACTTATTGGGAAAATGATGAATCCATTCGACGTTTTCAAAGGATATTGGAAACATTGGGGATTGATGCAGCATTGCGAAAAGCTGGAGTGAGGGAAGGGGATTTGGTTAGTGTCGGAGATTATGAATTGGAGTGGTCTGATTAATTAAAATGAAAATCGGGATATTCGGGGGAACCTTCGATCCTCCTCACATCGGGCATCTAATACTAGCTGAAGAAGCAGCTGAACAGCTAGAACTAGATCACGTACTGTGGGTATTGACCCCATTTCCTCCCCATAAAAAAAAGCAAATAATTTCCCAGCTTCAAGACAGGATGTCGATGGTCTTGCTAGCAATTGCTGGCAACCCTAAATTTAGCCTATCACGGGTCGACATCGACCGGCAGCCACCACATTATGCAGCTGATACAGTCTCGTTAATGCGTGAAAAATCTCCGGGAGACGAGTTCATTTATTTGATGGGAGTTGATTCGTTGAATGACTTACCAACCTGGCATGAACCTGTTAAGTTTGTATCCCTCTGCCATGGGGTGGGGATCATGATGAGGCATGGTGAGTCGGTGGATGCCACCTCATTGGAAGCACAAATTCCTGGAATATATAAGAAGCTACGTTTTCTAGAGACGCCGATCATAGATATTTCAGGTTCTGACATACGCAGACGGGTTGAGAGCGGAAAGCAATTTCGATATTTTGTCCCTGAGAAAATCTTTCATTACATATTAAATCACAAGATGTATCAAGACTAAGCCAAGGATTGGATAAATTCTCGGATAGCTTGATTAAATTTTTCAGGTTGTTCTAAATTGGGTAAATGCCCAGCTTCCGCGATGGCGATCAATCGTGAATCAGTTATCTGCTGGTTCATCAATTCTGCTTCATGGATGGGGATTAATTGATCATCTGCGCCATGAATGATTACGACTGGGCAATTTATTTGTGGTAGCAGAGAGGTCGAATCAGGTCGATCCCGCATACCTTGCAATGCTCCCACTACACCTTGGACAGACGTCTTCACCATAATGTCACGGATAGAATTTACCAGGTCAGGTTTTGATAACAAGGTCACGGGCGAAACCATTTTAGGAAGCATATTTTCTACGATGAAGGATATACCAAGTTCGCGAACATTATTTACGCTTGAATCTCTGTTACGCTTGGCTTCTGGTGAGTCTGTTCCAGATCTGGTGGATGTCAAAATCATTCCTCTAAATAGTTGTGGATATTTACGGTAGAGAGCTAACGTCACATATCCGCCCATGGATAAGCCACATACTAAGATAGATGATTTCAAGTTTAAATCATCCAGTAGTCGTTTACAGTCACTCGCGAGCAAATCCATGGAATATGGACCTTGGAATGGGTACGATTCTCCATGCCCACGTAAATCTACCGAGATCAATGATGTAATATCGGACAATCCATCCAATTGTGGGTTCCAAATCCTGCGTGATAATGGGTATCCATGAATGAACAGCAACGGAATTCCCATTCCTCTACGGTCATAAGTTAAAAAACCATTATCCAATTGGTACTTCATAAGTTTCTCCAGTAGATAATCCCCTTCACAAATTCAAATTACTATCGTAAAAACAAAACCAATCCCCCAGAAAAACGAGGAGCTGGAGCCTTTAATTATGCTTGTGGTTTAAGTATTTAAACCTCCGATTTCTTACACCCCACGCAAGCATGCTAGCCGACCTACGGTCCACCCTCTCGACTGCTTACCTGCCACATTTTACCATGCAAGAAGTCTCTAGTTCACCTATTTTCATTATTAATATACCTAATTGGTTTTCTTATCAAATAGATTGGAGATAATCTTGTTGAGTACAACGGAAGTAAGCCATACGGAAAGCTGTAGAATTGCGATCTTAAGCAAACTCGGAAGAGGAAGTTCCGATTTGTCTCCCCCGCTTGATGGTATAATAGCGCGTTCAAAGACCTTTCATGTCGCCTCTAGGAAGAATAGCTACGCGTGCTTCCTTGCCAGGAGATGTACATACTCGTCCCCTGTTTCTTCTTCCTCGATCGACAGCCCAGCTTGATCAAACCAGGTGCGAACCTGCTCCATGGATGGATGGTAGTGGTACACCGACAGATCGAGCCTTTCGCCAATCGACGCCGCTTCCAAGGCATCCATCCCCATCGCTAATCTGTAGACTTCGTCGAGCTCGTCCACTATCTCACCGAACACTACCGGTAGCCCCATTGCCTTAGCCCGTTCATACGCCTTATCATCCCCAGGCAGCTTTAGCGCGTCCACCGTCACATACAGCACCCCACCTACCTTGAGTGCCTTATGAAAGCCCTCCACGATCCCCGTCCAATCCTCCGGGCAGATGTGCTCCATCGCGTCCATGCAGATCGCGCCATCAAACGCCTCATGGAAGTCCATCTCCTGCAAGCCTATCTTCTCGTAGCGTATCCCCGAGAAGTGCTCTTGCGGATAATGCTGTCGCGCCCGTGACAGCATCCCCACCGACTGGTCAATGCCAAGCACGATATGCCCTGCTTCAAATAGCACACTATCATAAAGCCCGGCCCCGCAGGCTGCATCGAGGATGGTGCTCTGCGCGCCCAACCGGCTGAGGAA
>Ga0153916_10000287_pt1 | contig 32874 bp, 30 predicted proteins | sample Opewatmetagenome_FD_109642 | JGI IMG/M metagenome (GOLD analysis project Ga0153916, IMG submission 109642) | Freshwater wetland microbial communities from Ohio, USA - Open water 3 Core 3 Depth 4 metaG | ecosystem: Environmental > Aquatic > Freshwater > Wetlands | place: USA: Ohio, Lake Erie...
GAACCGGCGCACTGGATGAACGCCACGTTCTTAGCTTCCTTGCCGTCCGAGGGACGCAGTATTTTGCCGCGCGTGGGGCCGTGCGGATCGGCCAGGCGTTCGAACTCTACGCTGGTGATGACGTTGGCGAAGCGGTCGTAGCCGTAGGGCTGGATCTTCGCCGCATCGTAGGGCTTCCAGCCGGTCGCCCACACTACCGCGCCGGCCTTGATCTGTATCGTTTCCTCTTGCATGTCGAGGTCGACCGCGCCGTACTTGCAGGCGGCCTTGGCCTTGTCTGCGTCGGGCGTGCCGATGATGGAGGGGTGCAATACGTAGCGCTGCGGGAACGCCATGGCGTGGGGCAGGTAAGCCACCTTCATGTTGTTCAGGTTGTAATTGAAGGGATTGGGCGCCTCGGCCGTCACGGCCGCGGCGCAGTCTCCGCAGGCGGTGCAGTTCTCGTTGACGTAGCGCGGAGACAGCTTGACGCTGGCCGTGTAGTCGCCCTGCGCTCCGGTGATCGCGGTCACTTCGGCCATGGTCAGCACGCGCACGCGCGGGTTTGCCTTGAGCCGGCGCAGATTGATTTCCAGCCCGCAGGTCGGATGGCACAACTTGGGAAAGTAGCGGTAGAGCTGGGACACGCGCCCGCCCAGGGAAGGATTCTTCTCCACCAGGACGACGCTCTTGCCACACTCCGCGGCTTCGAGCGCAGCGGTCATGCCACTGATGCCCCCGCCCACGACCAGTATGGTCTCGTTGGTTGCCACGACTTCCGTCATCAGGTCTCCTCCATGTGTACGGATTTATGCGGCGGGGCCAAGGCCCGGACCGCCACTGCTCTGCTTGGGATAAAATTGGATCGCACTAAGACTACTGATTCGACCCGGACACCCGCGGAATGTTCCAGGCTTCTCCGCGGCCTTGGCCGAAAAAACGCAACAGGCGAAATGTTACTCTCAAACACTGCATCTATCCATAAAGCAGGCGGCGTTCGGCAATCGAATATTCTTATGCGCCGATAGAGCAACTATATTGCCGTGGCTGCAAGGGTTTCTACTGATGCTGGGTGACGCGCGGCATGTTGCAGACTTCCGCAGCGCTTGCGGGAACGTCTTGCACCTCGAACAACATCGTCTCCAGATCGCCCAAAACATACGTTGGTATCGACCCGACACCACCGACCGTGCCGGGATTGACCATCAGCGTATGACCGCCCTTGATGTTGGGAACATTCATGATCTCGGCGCGATGGTCGTGCCCGCAACACACCAGATCCCAGTCGCCGGTGCAGGCCATGGCGCGGGCGTAGTGGGGGTAGTGCACGATGAAGACGTTGCGCTTGCCGAGCACGATACCGGCATCCTGCCCGTAGAAATGGATCAGGCTCCCGGCCTCGTGCGCCAGCTTGGACATGCTGTACAGATCGCCGGCATTGTTGCCGTGAATCACATGGACTGGCAGTCCGAATTTCTGCAGCACGCGCAGCGTGGTCGGCGCCACCACGTCGCCGCAATGCAATACCGCCTCGGCACCGCGCGCCTTGGCGTCTTCCACGGCCAACCCCATCAGACGGCGGTTATCGTGGCTGTCGGAAATGATGCAAACCTTCATGACAATGGACCTGCGTAACCGCGCATTTCCGTTGCGCGGTTACTGGCGCAGATGGGTCACCCCGCCGAAACTGCCAACCCAGAGGCTGCCGTCGTCGCCGGTAGCCATGGAGAAAACGTAGTTGGAGAACAGGCCGTCGGCGGTGGTCAGGACCGAGAATTTCCCGTCATTGAAGCGCGCCAGACCGTTGTTGGTCCCGACCCACATCTGCCCCTTGCCGTCGATCTTGATCATGAACACGTGGTCGCCCGGCAACCCGTCTGCCATGGTATAGGTTTTCCAGGTGGAGCCATCGAAGCGCGACAGGCCACCACCCCACGTACCGCACCACACCACACCCTGACGGTCCACCGCCATGGCTATGATGTAGTTCGGATTGTAGGACGTGTTATCCACCCCTTGCAGCCCCATTTCCGCCTTTTGCTTGGCGTGGTGGCTGGAGTACTTGGCCGGGTCGTTCTTGAACGTGATTTCGTTCTTCACCTTCTCGAACGGCGCGCCGAGGCCCTTGCTGTGATTCCAGTTCTGCCATTGACCGTTCTTGTAGCGTGCCAGACCGCCTTCCGTGGCGAACCATATCTCGCCATTCTTGCCCTCTGCAAGGCCGTACACCCAATCATTGGGCAGACCGCCCTTGGTGTTGTCGACCGTGAACACCTGCCATTTCGAAGGATCATCGATGGCACCACCGCGAACGCGGTTGGCACCAGACCAGGTGGCAACCCAGACGTCCCCATTCTTGGCCTTCATCACGCCATAGACAAAGGGATCGCCCAGCCCCTGAGGAATATTGTAATTTTGCCACTTTTCGGTCGCGGCATCGTACATCGACATGCCGCCGCCGTATGTTCCTACCACTATCCTGCCATTGAGCTTGTTGACGTGAAAGACCCCGTTGGACAGCAAGCCACTCTGGGCGTCGAACATCTTGTACGCGTCCGTCACCGTATCGTAACGGACAACGCCGCCGGACGTCCCGATCCACACGGTCTTGCCGTCGACATAGACGCTCTTGACGTTGCGGTTGCCGACGCGGAAATGGGTAAACTTCGCGCTGTCGTTCTCTTTCGCCTGCCCTTCCTTTTGACCCTGCTCCGCATTGGCCGGCGCAGCGGCTGCTGCAGCCGTGTCCGCCTGTGCCATCGCGTTTGCTTGCGGCATGGCTGGATGGTTTGGCGGCATCGGGACACCCTCTTTCAGGGGGCCAGCGCTGCCCTTGCGCGCCGCGCCGTCAGCCGCCCCCGCCTCGCCGACCGCAGCCGTCGACTGTGCCGACGCCAACGTCTCGGTCTTTTGCCCCTGCTTCAGCCCCAGGGAATAGACACCTGCTATGACCCCGCCCAGAGCAATCACTCCAATCGCGGCCATTCTTGAATTCAACTGCATGTTAGATATCTCCTTGAACTGCTGTCTTGCGACCCATCATCAGTGGCCGATGCGCGCCACTCCGCGCCGTGTGCCGGCCCATACGTCGCCGCCGGGAACCACGGCCATGGCATAGACATCCTTGTCCAGCAGCCCGTCCTTTACGCCCAGGCTGCGCCAGCTCTTACCGTCATAGCGGCTGACGCCGTTGTTGGTACCGAACCAGAACACGCCCTTGGCATCCTGGGCCATGCTGTATACGATGTTGCCGGCGAGCCCATTCTTGGTGGTGAAATTGGTCCAGCGCTTACCGTCGAAACGACTCACCCCCCCGCCCCAGGTCCCGGCCCATACAGACCCATCAGGGGCAACCTGCAGGCAAAACACGTAGCTCGGATTGTAGGTGAGCTTGCCCGCCGCCATCATCGACAGATCATGGCGCGAGCGCGTCCCCAAGCCGGTATTTTCGCTCGGCGGCAAGTTGTCCATGTTGGCCGCGCCGAGCCCCTCCTTGTGAGACCACGATTTCCATGTTTTGCCGTCATACATGGAGACACCACCCTCGGTGCCAAACCAAACCCGGCTCTGCGCATCGACAGCAATGCCATACACCCACTCGTTCACCAACTCTTTCACGTAAGTCGTAAATTTGCCGGTCTTGAGGTCGAAACGGTTGACCCCCGCCCACGTCCCGATCCATACCGCCTCGTTCTTCTGATTGGCGAAAGAATAAATCCAGTAGTCGGCCAGTCCATGCATCGGAAAGTAGGTTTTCCATTTGCCGTCGCGGTAGCGCGATGCGCCGCCGGCATTGGTTCCGAACCACTTGTAACCCTCCGGGTCGACGTTGACGGCAAACACGTATTCATTGGCGAGGCCGTTGTCGCGGGTGAAGGTATTGAGCAGTTTGAAGGTTCTGAGATCAACCTCGTGCGCCCCGGCCGACGTACCAACCCAGATACTGTGTTTCTTGGGCTCGACGACCAGCGCGCGCACCATGACGTTGGGCCCGACTTCGAACGTATCGACCACCTTCTCGGGGGCATCGGACACAGAAACATTGGCGGGAGGTGACGCGGCGAATGCAGGACCATGGAAGAGCAGAAAACATCCCGCGAGCACCGCCCACGGGCTTGATCTAAAAAAAAACGTCATCTGGCCAGAGTCCTGATAAAGGCGATGACATTCATGATGTCGCCGTCACTCACGATACCCTGAAAGGCCGGCATGGCGTTCTTGCCGGCCTTGATATTGGCCAGCAACTGGGCGTCGGTCTGGATCAGGCGCTCGCGTGCAGCGAAGTTGGGCGCGCCCGGCATCATGCTGACGCCCGTCTGCCCATGACACCCTGCGCAATAGGTATTGTATGTCGCTCCACCCTTGGTAGGATCGCCCGCGTAGACTAGCGAACTTCCTGAAATCCCCAACATGCCGATCACAACCATTCCCAGGAGCTTGCGTTCCAAACCAGTTGCCACCACCTTACGCTTCGCGAATTTAACCATTTCCAGTGCCTCCTCAATCAATTGCCCACCGACCCAAAGGAGGCCGATACGCCACTACACCAAACCATCGCGCCGTCTCACCTGCTCAATGCTTGCCGGCGGCTGTTGCTTTTGCCTTTTTTTCCTGCTGTTCTTTCACAAACTTGTCGCTGGCGACCTTAAGCCTTGCTTCCCAGGCTTTCGCCTGCTCGGGGTCCACTTTAAAACCGTAGGTTCCGTTATGATAGGCGCCCACGATCACCTTAAGCGCCTCGAAGTAGTCCTGCTCCGCGGCCTTCATGAGCCAGTAACTGGCTTTTTCGTTGTCGAGCTTGATGCCCTTGGCGGCGCCATACATCTTGGCCAAACCGAGCTGACCGCGCGCATTTCCCTGCTCGGCTGCCTTCATGAAATAGCTCACCGCGTCTTCATTGGATTCGGCGGCATCGAGCATTTCCCCGTACAGGGCCTGCGCAGGGGCGTATCCCTGGTCCGCCGCACTTTTCAGCAACGGCATGGCCACCATGAAATCCCCCCTACCCTGTGCCTCGTAACCTTTTTGGTAATCCTCCTCGACGCCAGCCAGGCAAAGCGGCACGGAAACAATGGCGGCCACCACAACCAAAGCGGCAACGCCAACTCGCCTCATTGATTTCGCATTTTTCACACTACCTTCCTCACAGCGACAGTACTGATCAACACAATCGGAAACACTTTCGGGCAGCGGCATCCGCGCTGCCGGCGCCACGGGGTGACGGCCTTCGTGCGCTTGGATAATACCATGAACAATTATTCTCCGTGCAGGCTGGCCTGATTTGGACTCAGGTCGAGCTGTTCGTATTCCTCCATCTTCCGGTACAAGCTGGAAAGCCCGATACCCAGCCTTTGCGCCGCAAGACGGCGGTCGCCGCCGGCCTCCTCGATACTGCGCAAAATAATCTCGGCTTCGATTCTGCGCAATTGATCCCTCAGGTTGCCCGCGGTAGTGGCGATGCTCCCGGCGCCCTCGCTGGGCGCAACAGTCTTGGTAATTCCCGGAGGCAAGTCGGCCAGGGTAATCCGCCCGTCGTCAGCAAGTATCATGGCGCGATCTATGACGTTCTCGAACTCCCTGACATTGCCCGGCCACGAATAGGACATGAAAATCTCCTCCACCTCGGGGTCGACGCTAACCTGCAATCCCGTGTCGAAGCGTTGAGCACTGCGGCCAAGGACAAATTTCACCAGGTTCGGAATATCCTGACGGCGCTCGCGCAGGGGTGGGACGTGCAGGTGAAAAACGCTCACGCGGAAGTAGAGGTCCTCGCGGAACTTGCCCTCGGCCACCATATCGCTCAAGTTGCGATTGGTCGCAGCGATGATGCGAACGTCCACGTGGCGCGCCTGTTCCGATCCGACCGGACGCACCTCCTTATCCTCGATCACGTGCAGCAATTTGGCCTGCAGGGCAAGCGGCAACTCGCCGATTTCGTCCAGAAACAAGGTTCCCTTGTCGGCCTGCAGGAAAAGGCCTTTCCTGGCCTTGTCCGCTCCGGTGAAAGCGCCCTTGGTATGGCCGAAGAACTCGCTCTCCAGAAGATTTTCCGGGATCGCGCTGCAGTTCACCGGAACGAACGGACCGCCGGCACGCAGACTCATCTGATGCACCTTGCGCGCGCAGATACCCTTGCCGGTTCCGCTCTCGCCGGTAATCAGGACGGTGCTGCTGGTGCCGGCGACTTTACCTATCATGCGCTCGACACCTTCCATGGCGGGCGACACGAACCGAAAGAACTGTTCTTTCGCCCCCAGCACCAGCGTACGCAACATTTTGTTCTCGTCGCGCAACCCGCGCATATCGCCGATCTGTCCGAGTTTGTGCAGCACCTCCTCGTTGCGCGGCGGCTTCACCATGTAGTCGAGGGCTCCTGCCTTCATGGCCTCGATGGCTGTGTCCACCGAAGCGAAGGCGGTCATCATGATGAACGAGGTCTCGATGCCCGCGGCACGCGCCTGGCGGATGACGTCGATGCCATTCAGCAGAGGCATGCTGACGTCGCACAGCGCGACGTCGATGTCCCCCTTGGCCAAGCGCTCCAGCGCCAGCACACCGTTGGCGGCCTGCTCCACGGAATGTCCCGCTTTCGTGATGAACGCCGTCAAGACCTGACGTATCGCAGGCTCATCATCGATAATCAATACGTTGAGTGTGGCCATAATAGAGCGGAAAGGCCTCAACCTATTCGGTGGTAAGCGGCAACAGGAACCGCACCTCGGTGCCGACGCCCACTTCCGAATCGATCGTCAGCGCCCCATGGTGGGATTCAGCGATGGATTTGCACAGAGCGAGACCCAGACCGCTGCCGCGCCCCTCCAGTTTGGTGGTAAAAAATGCCTCGGTCGCGTGCTGCAATATCTGCACGTCCATGCCGCAGCCATTGTCGGCCACGGCAATGCATATTTGCGTTGCCGTCGCCGAGGTCTTCACCGTGATGCGCGGCGTCGTTGCAGCCGTTTTCTCCAACGCGTCCGCCGCATTGATCACCAGATTCATGATCACCTGTATGACCTGGTCGCCGACGCAATTCACCGCCGGCAACTGGCTGTCCAGCTCGAGTTCCAGGGCGATGCGCCGGACACGCTTGTCGTAGCGCATCAAGCTGGTGGTGCTGCGTATGAGCGCGTTGACGTCGCGCAATTCCGCCTCGGCAGGGCGCGACGTGGTGAAATCCGAAACCTCGCGGCATATCTGGGCAAGCCGTGAGGTCTGGGACAAAATCATGGCCGGCTGGCATGACTCATGGCGATGCGGGCATTCGCCGCGCTGATGTACTTCTTGCATCGCTTGTGCAAGCCCCGAGATCGCAGCAATCGGATTCCCTATCTCGTGAGCGACGCCAGCCGCAAGCGAACCAATGGCAGCCATTTTCTCGTGATGGTGATACTTCTGGCGCTCGATGGCGAGCTGCTTCTCGTGCTCTTCCAAATCAGCCGCCATGTGATTGACGGCTTGCATCAACTGGCCGACTTCGTCGCGCCGGCTTACCGGGAGGGCCTCGCCACGATAGCCTTTGACGATTTCCATGGCTCTGGCCTGCAAAGCCCGCAAATCTGCGGTAAGCCGAGTGAAGAAGAGACTGATTACCGCACCGAACAGAACCAGCCCCATCAGTCCGAATACCAGGGCCGTCATCACCACGGAATCGCTGCTGACGCGGTACTCTTGCGTCAGCACTTTTTCCCGCTCGCGCACGTGGGATGCAATCTCGGCCAGTTTGGTGACCATCACGTTCAACTTCTGCGCCAGGTCGATCAGATTGGCCTGAGTAGGCTCGGAACTGGCACGGGCAAAGCTCTCGTTGAGTGCCGCGAGGCTGGGTGCGGAGTCAGGTATCACGGCCATCAACTCACCATGATTGGCCTGCACCAGTTTGTACCCCAGATTGATGCCCTGCAGGCCGCTCGTTCCTTGGGTACCATCGCCGCGGCGCCCGGAATAGATGTTGTCGTTGACTACGATGACGGTGTGAAACACCGCGTTGTTGGCGTGCCGGAGCACCTCCCCCAGCTTGTAGACTCGCTGTAACTCAGTAACGTAACCCAGCACTTCGTCTTTCTGATGCAGCACGTAAACGCTTACAACTGCGGCGTAGACTATGAGCGCGGAGAAAGCGAGCATCCCCTTGGTCCGCAACGAAAGCCACTTCGGCGGTATATGCACCGGCAATGCCAAGGCCGGCTGGCCAAGTTGCGCCGCCGCACTGTTGCTCACAGTCATCTCTCAGTTCTCTGACTCAACGACATAGCTGAAAAGCTTAGCAGAATCCCCCCCCAGCCACAACACGCCACGGACGGCTGCCGAGAGCCCGAAATGCGCATCGCAGACTGGCGGCCGCCCATGCCAAGGCTAGGGCGCCTTGCCGCGATAAGCATCGTCGAGCAAACGCATCATGGCCGGGCTGTTCCATTCGCGTTCGCCGAAAATCTGCCCGACCAGTTTGCCGTCGGGCGCTATCAGAAAGGTCGCCGGGAAAGCCTTGATGCCCAGGATACGATTGGCAATCTGCATATCGGCATCGATAAAAATCGGGAAGGTCACGTGGTACTGCAGGATGAACTCCTGCACCAGACGCTTATCCTCGTCCACCGCCAGACCGACCACCGCCATCCGCTGCGGATCAACGCTGCGGGCAAGGCGATCGAGACTGGGCATTTCCTGTCTGCATGGGTGGCACCAGGTGGCCCATACATTCAGCACCACAAGCTTGCCGCGAAACCTGTCCAGGGACGTCGTGCCGCCGTCGAGCCCGATCAGCGCAAACTGCGGGAACGCCTGCCCTACGGTTAGCCCCGCCGGGGCCTCCTGCTTACCGCAGGAGGCCAGCGCAAGCGCAAGGCATAGTATCAATAGTCGCAGAACGTACGGCATCTTCCCCACGCGTTGAGCCAGGCAACGCCAACAATGGCCCCAACAACCAGCTAAATCCGGCAGCCGATTGTACACGCCACCACGCGGCAAAACCAACGCTCCGGGCAGATCGTGGGGAAGCTGCGCTCGCGCATTGCTCCCCGCCGGATTCAAACATATGTTGCAGCGAAAGCGCCGCATGCGGCCCACCATAGAATGCCGCGTGAACTGGCATCACGACTGCAGACGGAGAAAGGGCAAGGCACCTTCCAGCGTGCACCGATGCCTTCCAATGAGGGCGCGATGGAACAGACGCAAACACCGACCGCAAGCCGTAGCGCCGCATGCCTGCGCGCGATCGAATCCACGCTGCAAGTCCGGAGCCCCGACCAATTTTTTGCATGGAGCGACGGCGAACTGCAAAGCCCCCCCACGAAGCCCTCATTTGCGACATCGGCCAGATCAACGGCACAGCATTCGCATCCAGAAATAACTGTTCAAGCACTTCCCGATGCAGCACCGCGAGGCCATCCGCCAAACCGAAAAAGGGCTTTCCGCGGATGCCGTCAGGTCAGGGCAGGCCCTAGTTCGGCGCCAGCAGGTGCTCGGCGAGGCGTGCCCAGTAGCTGGCGCCGGTGGTCAGGATGTCATCGTTGAAATCGTAGTGCGGGTTGTGCAGCATGCAGCCGCCTTCGCCGGGGCCGTTGCCCAGCCATACATAGCAGCCGGGCTTGGCTTGCAGCATGAAGGAAAAATCCTCCGCACCCATGGAGGGGCGCAGGTCAGCGTGCACATTCTCCACGCCCACCAGGGCCGCCGCCACGCTGCGGCACACCTCCGCTTCTGCCGCCGAATTCACCGTGGGCGGGTAGCCGCGGCGGTAATCCAGGCTCACTTGCACACCGAAGGCAGCAGCGATGCCGTTGCAGATACGCTCCATGGCGGCTTCCACCACGTCCTGCACGTCCGCGCGGAATGCCCGCGCGGTGCCGCCGAGTACGGCCCTATCGGAAATGACGTTGTAGGCGTCCCCGGCGTGGAAGCGCGTGACGCTGAGCACGGCCGCATCCAGTGGATCAAGCGTGCGGCTGGTGATGGATTGCATGGCCTGCACTAAGGCGCTGGCCGCCACCACGGGATCGGCGCCCTGGTGCGGCATGGCCGCATGGGCGCCATGGCCGCGCACGGTGATGTCGAACTGGTCGGCAGAAGCCATCATCGGGCCCGGCATGATGGCGAATTGCCCGGCCGCGAGGCCCGGCCAGTTGTGCATGCCGAACACCGACTGCACGGGAAAGCGTTCGAACAGCCCCTGCTCGATCATGACGCGAGCGCCGCCCTCGCCTTCTTCCGCCGGCTGAAAAATGAATACCACCGTGCCGTCGAAACGCTGCGTGGCGGCAAGATACTGCGCCGCCCCCAGCAGCATCGCGGTGTGGCCGTCATGGCCGCAGGCGTGCATCTTGCCGGCTATCCTGGAGTGATGCGGAAACACGTTCTGCTCGTGCATCGGCAACGCGTCCATGTCGGCACGCAACCCGATGGCGCGCTCGCTGCTGCCCGCCCGCAGCACACCCACCACCCCGGTTCCGGCCAACCCGCGGTACACCTCGACCCCGGCCTTGGCCAGAAACTCCGCCACCACATCGCTGGTGCGCTGTTCTTCGAACGCGGTCTCGGGGTGGGCATGGATGTCGCGCCGCAACGCGACGAGGTGATCCTGGTACTGCTCGATGCCGGGAATAGCGGACATGGCGAAAGCTGGGCCTGGGGTATTTCGATAGTGGTGAAGATAACACGGCCGCCAGCCCCAAGGAAATGTCCCGCCCCACGACAGCCGGTCGCTGCGGGCACGGTGATCGGCGGCTCCATGCCATCGGAAGCGCTTTATCGCTGGCGCGAGATCCGGCGATCCAGCCCACTCTCAGGGCAAACGCCTTCAGTCGTGCGGTGCCGCGCTTCACCGCACTGTTCTATCCGGAGCAAGCACACCCGGCATGGTAGACACATCGGGGCGAAGGTGACGCTTGCAGCGCCTATGGCAGATCAGGTCAGCCGAGATTGCCGAAGGCATGCAATCCGGAATGGAGCAGATTCACGCCGATGAAACTAAACAGGGCTACGACGAAACCAAGGATCGCCCACCATGCCATCCGCACCCCGGCCCATGCATTGGTCAGCCGTAGCACGAGAAAAGCCGCGTAAGTGATCCACACGATTAGCGTCCATGTCTCCTTGGGCTCCCATGACCAGTACCTGCCCCACACTTCATGCGCCCAAGTGGCGCCGAGAACCATTGCCAAGGTAAACACCGGGAAACCGATGGCGATGGCCCGAAAAATCAGCCTGTCGATCTGGCACAAACCAGGCAGCACGCGCAGCGGAAAGGCAGCCGTCCGACCAACCGATTCCGCCCTGTGGCGCAGCAAATACATACCCCCCATGCCGGCTGCAACGGCAAACGCGCCGTATCCAATAAAATTGGCAAGAATGTGCGCGTTCATCCAGTAACCCTTCAGTGCGGGAACAAGCACGTGGGGGCTTGCCTGTCCGTTGGACACGAGCCATATCTCGAAGCCCACGGCGCACACGACGATCGGCATCACGAAAGCGCCTGCCGAACGATTGCGGTAAGTGAATTCCATCGCCAGATAGATCATTACCGTAACCGCACTAAACAGGATGGTCACCTCATACAGGCTCGACGCTGCCAACTGTGCCGCGCGCGGAATCTGGTGCACCTCGAACCAGCGCGTCAACAACGCTCCCAGCACGCCAACCACCCCCAGCACTGCCATCCCCGTAGCCCACTTTCCGACGGTGGACGAAGTAAACCAGAGATGGGCAATGTAAAGAACGGTGGAGGCCGTCAGCAGCAGGTTGGAATAGCTGGTCAGCTGGTAGGACATCAACCCTTCGAGCGGGGTGCCCATGATCATACGACCAGCCTCGAAATAAATGGCAACCCCGACGACGCAAAGCATGATCGTCAGCAGCGCAATCCAATACGACAGATGGAGCGACGGGACGCCCTCTGTTGTGTGGGGGTGAAGCTCAACGAGCTTGTTATGCACTCTTACCCCTTCGGCTGGCGGCACCGACGCACCGGACAAGTCCCGGATCGGCAACGTTATGCGCTCTCAAGCAGGACCAGGCCAAAGAGTTACCGCGACAGTAACTTGACGGAATCGTCAGCTTGATCTACCGGCGTGAAAGCAAATTCGGTGCCACACCACGCGTCACGCGCGACATGTCGCCGTGCGGGCGGGCGGGCAACAGGAACATCAGAGGGGGGTGCCGAGACAACGTAGAGTTCTTTTCCCACAGATGGGAAAAGAACTCTAACAATTGGCAATCAATTTCGGATCATCGCCCCGAGAAACGGAACGACTTGATGCTACTTAAGGTGCGACCGTGTCGATCACCACCTTCACACCGCTGGCGCCGAGCTTCACCACGTCGCTCACGCCCTGAAGGTCGCCGCTTTGCGGATTGGCACTGCCGCTCTTGGAAATTTTGGCAGCAACCACCACTTCGGGAAAGTTTGACAGCTTCATGGCCGGCATTACCGCCATGCTGTCGTCGAGGGTGAAGGAAACCGGCAAATCCTTGACCTGGACGCGCATCATCGCCAAAGGCATTTTCGGGCCGTTGGCGGCGCGTGCAAAGATGAACAGGGTATCGTTCGGCGATGCCTTGGCGGCCAAGCCAGCGCTTAGCGACACCACACCGGCGACGGAAGCGCCGGCTGGCGCGCCCTGCGATGCGGCACCATCAGCGCTTTCCTCCGCCATAGGGGCTGCCAAGGGCCGGCCGGCCGCCATCGCCTGTGCCTCAGCGATGCCATTGGAAATACCCTTGGCCTCTTGAGAATCCTTCGGCACCGATTGCAGAAGCTTTGTCCAGTAAGCCACAGCCCCCGAATAATTCTTCATTTCAAACGCGGCGCTACCGGCCAATGCGAGCGCTTTCTGGTTGTTGGGGTCCACCATCAGGGCCTTGTTGATGAGCTCGACCGGCTTTCCAGCCAAGCGCTTGCCGGCAGCCATGGCGGTCAAGTCCGCAAAGTCCGCCCAAAGCTGCGCATCGTTTGGCGTCAACGCCGTCGCTTTGCTGTAAGCCATGCTTGCATCAGCGTAGCGCCCCATGACCGCATAGGAACGTCCCAGCATCGTCCAGCCCTTGGCGTCATCGGGATTTGTCTCCATGCGGGCCGCAAGCTTTGCAACCATCGCCTCGATCTGCTGCTGCGTCATTTGACCCGAGTCGTGCGGCCCGCTCGCGGCTACCGTGGCTTCATCCTGGGGCGCGACGGCTTTCGGATTGCCTATCTGCAAGTAAAGCAGAACCGCCAGCAATGGTACCGCGACACCCACAAGCACACCCACCGTGCGTCCGCCCCGGGCAGATGCAGCCGTAGCGCCGGCTGGGGCAGCGGGAACATCCTCCAGCAACCTCTGCTGCAACTCGCGCCGACCCTGCTCGTATTGTTCCTGACCAAGCACGCCGTTACGCAGATCCGCGTCGAGTTCAGCGAACTGGTCCTGGTAAATGGAAACGTTTACATCCTCGCGCGCCACGCCCGCCTGGGCTTCGCTGCGCCGCAACAATGGCGGCAAGATAAACATCAGTGCGCCGGCAACAAGAAAACCGGAAATTACCCAAAAAATTGTCATGCTTTATTTTCGTCCATACCGTCGTTTAGCATCGCTTCAGCGCGTTTTTGTTCGTCTTCGCTCACAGGAACGTCAACCGCCTTGGCACGGCGCTGTTTCAGATACCAGAACAGTCCGGCAGCCCCCAGCACCATGAAGACAAACGGCCCGAACCACAGCAAAAATGTCATGGGCTTCACAGGGGGACGATAAAGCACAAAGTCACCATAGCGCGCCACCATGAAATCCACCACCTCCTTGTCGCTCGCGCCACGCTTGATTTGATCGCGAATTTCGTTGCGCAGGTCCAATGCAAGCTCGGCATGAGAGGCTGCCAACGACTCGTTCTGGCACACCAAACAGCGCATGTCCTCGGCGACGGCCATCACGTGTTTTTCCAGCACCGGGTCGGCCGCCATCGACTCGGCTTCCTTGGCTGAACCGACGCTCGGCAGCAGACCCAGCAGCACAATCAAGATAACGTGCTTCATCCCATCAACTCCTTAACCATGGGCAGGACTTTTTCCTTAAGGTTCTCCGGAGTCAGCGGTCCTATCACCTTGTAACGTATGACCCCTTGGCGATCGATCAGATAGGTTTCCGGCACACCGTAGACACCGTAATCCATGCCGACCCTGCCGTCGACATCCGAGGCGCTCAAGACATAAGGGTCGCCCATCTGTTCCAGCGTAGCGATGGCATCCTCTCTCTTGTCCTTGTAGTTAAGACCGTAGATCGGCACCACATTGGAACGCGCCAACTCAACCAAAAGCGGATGTTCCTGGCGACATGAGACGCACCAGGACGACCACACGTTGAGCAGCCACACCTTGCCCAGCATTTCCTGGCGCGTGAACCTCTGTTCCGGATGATGCACTTGCGCCAGGTCAAATGCAGGAGCGAGCTTGCCGATGAGCGGAGAAGGCACTTCACGCGGGTTCAGATTCAGCCCTACGCCAAGAAATATGACCAGTACGATGAAAATACCAAGAGGCAGCAAAAATCTCGCTTTGATCATGAATGCTTACCCTCGGCAGCAAGATTCGGCGCTACTCCCAGCGACCCGCCGGCAGGCGTCGACACACGCTTCTTGCGCGCCGCCAAACGGTAGCGACGATCGGAAACGGCCAGTATGCCGCCCAATGCCATGGTGAAGCAGCCCGCCCATATCCAGTCGACAAAGGGCTTGTGGTACAGACGCACGCTCCATGCTTCGCCACTGACCGGCTCGCCCAACGACACGTAGTAATCCCCGGTCAGGTTGGTATCGATGGCAGCTTCCGTCATGGGCATGCCCGACGCATTGTAGACGCGCTTTTCCGGGTAGAGCATGCGTATCTTCTTGCCGTTCTTGCTCACCTCGATGTTGCCGCGACCGGCGCGGTAGTTCGGTCCCGGCACCATTTCCACGCCGTTGAAGCGGAAGGTGTAGCCGCCCACGTCGACCGTGTCGCCGACGTCCATGCGTACATCCCGGTCGGTTTCATAGCCTTTGACGTTGGTGACGCCGATGATGAAAATCGCGACCCCAAGGTGCGCCAGATGCATGCCGTAGTAGCTGCGCGACTGCTTGGCGAACCTCTGCTTCAGACTTCCCTCGCCCGAAGCATCGTTAACCCGGCTCCAGATATTCATCCCCACGGTGATGACGATCCAGGCGGCCAGCAAGTAACCAAGGCTGATCAGCGGGGTCCACTTGCCCATGACCAAGGGCAGCAAAATGGCCGTAACCACGGCGGCCCCGAAGGCCCAGCGCAAGCGCAAGACGATTTCCGCCAGGGTAGCCTGTTTCCAGCGCGCAAACGGAGCCACCCCCATCATGAACACGGCAGGCACCATCAGAGGCACGAACACGGAGTTGAAGTAGGGTGGGCCCACTGACAGCTTGCCCATCCCCAGCGCGTCGATCAGCAGCGGGTAGAGAGTTCCCAGCAACACCGTCGCCGCCGCCACAACCAGGAGGACGTTATTGGTCAGTAGAAACGATTCCCGCGACACCACTTCGAACTTGCCGCCGACGCCAACGCGCCCGGCGCGCCAGGCGAACAGCAGCAGTGAACTGCCGATCACGATAGTGAGGAAAGCCAGAATGAATATACCGCGCTTGGGGTCGGTGGCGAAGGCATGCACCGACGTCAGCACACCGGAACGAACCAGGAAGGTGCCGAGCAAACTCAAGGAAAAGGCGAAGATCGCCAGCAGCACGGTCCAGCTCTTGAAGCCACCGCGCTTTTCCGTTACCGCCAGGGAGTGGATCAACGCGGTCCCCACCAGCCACGGCATGAAGGAAGCGTTCTCGACCGGATCCCAGAACCACCAGCCGCCCCAGCCCAGTTCGTAGTAAGCCCACCAACTGCCCAGCCCGATACCGGTGGTCAAAAAGACCCAAGCCGTGGTGGTCCACGGACGCGACCAGCGCGCCCAGGTCGCGTCCAACTGGCCGCCGATGAGGGCCGCGATGGCAAAGGCGAACGCCACGGAGAAGCCAACGTAGCCCATGTACAGCATGGGCGGGTGTATCACCAGCCCCGGATCCTGCAGCATCGGGTTAAGGTCGCGCCCTTCCATCGCCGCCGGGATCAGGCGTTCGAAGGGATTCGAGGTGAACAGCATGAACAGGAGAAAACCGACACTGACCAGCCCAATCACCGCCAATACGCGCGCCACCATATCCTCGGGGAGGTGACGGCTGAACAACGTCACTGAGAGGGTCCACACCGAGAGTATTGTGGTCCACAGCAGCAGCGATCCCTCGTGCCCGCCCCAGATGGCGGCAAACCGGTACGCCATCGGCAACTGCGAATTGGAGTTGGTGGCGACGTACAGAACGGAAAAATCATTGTGGAAAAAAGAATAGGCAAGGCAACCAAAAGCGATCACCACAAACACGAATTGCCCTTGGGCGGCGGGCCGTGCCACCGCAATCAAACCAGGAATGCCTCGTGCGGCGCCTATCATGGGCAGTATGCCCTGTGTCAGCGCCAACATGAGCGCCAGTATCAGCGCAAAATGCCCTATTTCAGGAATTATGGAATTTCCTCTCGTTAATTTTTGACTAGGGACTTGGCGGCCTGTTCACTGGCTTTTTTGGCCTGTTCCAGCGAACGCGCCGCTTCCGGCGGCATGTAGTTTTCATCGTGTTTGGCAAGCACCTCTTCCGCCTTGAACACGCCATCGGGAGTCAAACGGCCTTGCGCCACGACCCCCTTGCCTTCCTTGAACATGTCGGGAAGTATGCCTTTGTAGGTCACGGCGACATTCTTGACCTTGTCGGTAACCACGAAATGCGAGGTAAATCCATCGTCCTCGCGTTTCAGGCTACCCTCCTGAACCAGGCCACCGAGGCGAAAACTGCGCCCCTGCGGAGCTTCCTTGGCGGCCACCTGGCTGGGGCTGAAAAAGAACACCAGATTACTTTGGAACGCATTCATGGCGAGCGCGACGACAGCACTGAGTCCCGCCAGCCCGCCTATGATAATAGCCATCTTCTTATGACGCGGTTTCATCTTTCTCTCCAGCCGATAACCTCTGAATCAGACTCAGGCGCTGCAACAAAGTTCGCTTCCTGCGCAACAACAGCCAAACCTCGCCAGCAATGAACACCAGCGCCATCACGTAGGATCCCCATACATAGAAGGCATACCCCCCCATGGCGAAAAAGGCCGACCAGCTTGCCCAGATCATTTCGCCTCCTTCACCAGATCCGCGACCCACGCAGAATGGCGTTCGCGTTCAAGAATAATGCAGCGCACGCGCACCAGCACCACGGCAATGGTGTACATCCACGCGGCGATAGCCATGACCAGCATCCCGGTCAGCATGATGTGCGCCATCGCGGGCGCTTTGGTTACGCTGATGGAAGAGCCCTGGTGCAGCGTGTTCCACCACAGCACCGAGAAATAAATGATGGGCACGTTGACCACCCCTACCAGCGCGATCACCGCACCGGCGCGGTCGGCGCGACGCGGGTCGTCGATCGCAGCCTGCAGCGCCATGAAGCCTATGTAAAGGAACAGCAGGATCAGCTCGGAGGTCAGGCGCGCGTCCCAAACCCAATACGCCCCCCACATCGGCCTACCCCACAACGCCCCGGTCCACAGCGCGATGAAAGCAAACATCGCGCCGGTTGGCGCCAGCGCCGATGCCATCATGGACGACAGACGCGTATTGAGTACCAAGCCGAAGCCGGCCCACACGGCCATCACCACATAGATGAACATGGACATCCAGGACGCGGGAACATGGATGAAGATGATGCGGTAAGCCTCGCCCTGCTGGAAGTCCGTGGGCGCGACAAAAAATCCGATGTATATCCCGGCCACCGCCAGTACGGCAGCTGCAGCCGAAAACCATGGGATCATTCTTCCCGCCAGACCGTAAAAGGTCACCGGAGACGCGTATTTAAACCAGTTGATATTACCCAAGCCTGTTACCCATCTTATTCCATCGAAATACGCAATGCGGCGGCCGTGGCCCATGGAGCCAGCAGCAACGAAGCCACAAGAAAGGCACCGAGCAGCGACATGTGGGCTTGCGCTCCTAATCCGGAAGCGCTCGCCTCGACTGCACCCGCGCCGAAAATCAGTACCGGAATATACAGCGGCAGCACCAGCAGCGAAACCAGCACGCCGCCACCGCGTAGCCCCAGCGTCAGCGCCGCGCCAATCGCGCCAATCATACTCAGAACCGGCGTTCCCAGCAACAGCGTAGCCATCAGCACCAGCACGGCATCTTGCGACAAACCGAACTGCATTCCGAGCACCGGGGCCATGAACACCAACGGCACGCCGGAGGACAGCCAGTGCGCCACCACCTTGCCGAAAACCAGCAAAGGCAGCGGTTGCGGGGTAAGCAGCATTTGTTCCAGCGTGCCGTCGCGATGATCACCCGAAAACAGCCTCCCGAGAGACAGCATGGAGGCCAGCAGTGCGGCGACCCAAACCACGCCGGGGCCCATGGAGCGCAGCAGATTCACTTCCGGACCAACCCCTAGCGGAAACAGGCTGACCACGATGACGAAAAAGAACAGCGTGGTCAGCACGTCGGCGCGCCGCCGCATGGCAAGCACGAGGTCACGGCGGATGGCGCAGCGCAGGATGGCGAACATGCCGGCATCGCTCATGGCGCCAGCTCCAGCCGCTGCGTCGTCACGCCCGGCACGCTGAGTTCCTGGTGCGTCGTCAATATCACCATGCCGCCCTTGCGCAAATGCTCCTCCATGATGGTTTGCATCAACTGCACGGCAGCGCTGTCCAGCGCGGTCAGCGGCTCATCCAGTATCCACAGGGTGGTGCCAGCGACCAGCAGGCGCGCCAGCGCGACGCGGCGACGCTGCCCTTGCGACAGCACCTTGGCCGGGAGCATCTCGCGCCCGCCCAGGCCCATGCGCCGCAAGGCGACTATGGCTTTTTCCTCGGACAATTGAATGCCGGACAATTCGGCAGAGATCAGCAGATTTTCCAGCGCGCTCAGATCATCTTTGACCGCAGGCAAATGACCGAGATAGGTCACAGCCCGGAAGTACTCCTCGCCCATGGCGCGGATGCTGGAACCCTGCCACTGGATGTCGCCATGAGCGGGCGCCACCAGGCCGCACAGCATGCGCAGCAGGCTGGTCTTGCCGCTACCGTTGGGGCCGTGCACCTGCAACAGGGCACCGGGCCGCAACGAAAAACAAATATCCTTGAATAGCCTGCGGTCACCGCGCACGCATTCCAGACCGCTGACGTCCAACATTTTCGCCGCTCTGCGCTACGTTAAGGTAAGGGCGCGATTATATAGCGGGGGCGGATTCGATGCATCAGTTTGCTCGCCCCCTATTTCCCGATGGGCGGAATATTCGGCCCCGCGACGACGCCAGCGGGGCCCAGCGGCTGACCAGACTCCTTCGCCAGCGCGGCCTCCCACTCCCACACTGCCGACTGCGCCTTGCGCACGAACGGGTCATTGGGCGGGGCCAGGTGCAAGTAAGTGCGCATGGCTCCAAGCGCGCCGTGACGGTCATGCAGCGCATCCATGGCCTCCGCCATGCCGTAATAGGCATTGGCCTGCATTGGCCGCAATTCGATGGCGGTTGCAAAAAAGTCGCGAGCCACGTCGTAGCGCTCCAACCCCAGCATGGTGAAACCCATGTTCACATGCCCCTCAGGCAGTTGCGGCGCCAACTGCAGCACACGGTGCCAGGCAAGGGCCGCAAACTCGTATTGCTTGGCATGCAGCATGGACACGCCCTGCGCAAAGCGCGCCTCGAGTTCAGCGCGGCGCGCCTGTTTGGCATGGCCGGCCGGATCGAGGCCAGGGTCCACAGCCAGCACAGAGGCTTGGCCGGCCGCCAGCAGCCCGGGCTTCGGCAGCAGCGAAACCACGGCCACTCCGGCGACAAGCAGGCTCACGGCAAGGGCAGCAGCCATGGGACGCCGTTCCGTCCAGTCGTCAGCAAGAGTAGCGGCCACAGGCTGCCGACTGCTTCCCGGCCCGGCCGCGAGATACATCATGCGCAGAAACAGCATGCCGCCGCCGAGCACAAGCAGTCCGCCCACAGCCATCAAACTCGCTTGGCTAGCCAATCCTCCCGCTCCCAGCAACACCAGGCCTAGCCCAAACAGAACCAGTTGCCGCCGCGCCAACGCGGGAACGAGCCGCGCAAATCCGAGTTGCGGCAGCAGCCGCGCGCCGACGGCCATGAAACCAAGCGCCGCCAGGGCGGCCACGCCGTAATACAGCTCGGGCTGGATGGCACCGCCCCCCCCCACGAGCCTGACGGCCATTGCCACGGCTGCGGCAACAACGACCAACGCCAGACCGTGCAGTCCCCACGGCGAAGCACCACCTGGCTGCGCCGGCTTGCGCAACGCGCACAGCAGCGCCCTGACCAACAACAGGCCATGACCCGCGATGAAAGCGACTCCGCCGCCTAGAAATACCGGATTGGCAAGCACTGTGGCAGCATCGCCCGCCAGCAACTTTCCCGCCCCCATGAATGTCGCGACAGCCATCGCCAGCGCACCCGCGGCGGCCAACCAGAACGCCAGCCGCGCCATTTCCAGGCGGCGTCCGCTGCCGATCAGGCTCCACAACAAACCGGAAAAAGCCAGCAGCCAGATCGACGCCGCCAGGTTTACGTAGAAGTCCGCAGCACCTTGAAGCGCACCCTTGCCGACGAACAACGGTGCGGCCAGGGGTGCATGCGAAAGCACCAGCAGCAAGAGGAACAAGGCCATTGCGCCGAACGCCGCCACGCTCAAGGCCAGCCAGGCGGAGGTCAGCGGGCGCGACGGGCTGCCGGGAAGGGAAATAAATATTGATCTGTTCATAAGCGTCACTAAACCAGAGGAAGAATCAAACCGCACCTTTGTGCGGTGCCATGGAAATAAAGGGCATGCCGAAGAAGGTTGCAAAGGCCAGCACGAACACCACGACGATCATCACGGCGCCCCGCTGCGGCGTCGCCTTGAGGGTAAAGCGCATGTGCATGGCGAAGGCGAGCGTGAGCCAAGTGATGAAAGCCCACGTTTCCAGGGGATCCCAGGCCCAATAGCGGCCCCAGGCATCCTGCGCCCAGATCGCGCCCGCCACCAGCATCAGCGACTCGAAAATCAGTCCCAGCGCCATGAAGCGGTAAGCAAGATCATCCAGACGCTCGTTCGCGGGTAGTTGCGCCAGCCGCGCCGTGCCGATCCCGCGCGCGCGCAGCAGCACCACCCCGGCCATGCCCACGGCCACCAGCACCGAGCCCAAGAACACCTTGCCCAGCGCCACGTGGATGTAAAGCCAGACCGTGTGGTAAGTAGCATGCAAATGGCCCGGCGCGGGATTGGTGACCATCAGCCAGCCCATCATCATGAACATGATGGGCATCACCACCGCCGCCACCGGGCGAATCGGCTTGATGCGCCAGTAGGCAATGGAAAACACCGTCAACAGGCTGAAGATGTTGCTGGAAAGAATCTCGAACATTGTGGTGAAAGGCCCATGACCCAGGTGTGTCCAGCGCAAGCCGAGCGACGCCCCGTGCAGCACGATGCCAAGCACAAGAAAGCCGAGTACGCTGCGCTCCGGGCGCTTGCCCAGCACCACGCCTATGATCGCCAGCGAACCGGCAAACACATAACTCACCAGCCCAGCCCACAAGAACTGCATTTCCTGATCCATGACGCTGCGATTCCTTCCTGATGTCCGATGCGGGCCTGCAATCAAGCTGCAAATCCAATTACGCTAAGGATCCGGGATTTAAATGGCTAAAATCCGTGCATCCTGACGATGCCTCGTCGGACTAAATGATCCAACGCAACGCGATACGTGGGTCGGCGCTAGGTGCATGGCGCCGATGCCGCCAGCGGCACGGCACGTCACGCCAACCCACCCTAAAAGTTGCCTTTTCAAGACGCGTCGCCCTCAAGACCCTACGCCTGCCAAGGTTTTGCGGCGAACTTCTTCCAGAAATGCCGGGCCAAGCTTAGCACCGCCACCAAGCAAGCGGCAAGGAGCCAATGTATGGTCCAGTCCGAATAAACCGTATACCCCATCCACGCGCGCAGCCCTTCATAGACCAGTGTACCGTCGCCAAGTTCGCGGCTGTCTCCCGGCCGCATCTCCCAGCGCTCATTGCCACTGCGCATGATGATGCGGTACTCCTTGGGAAGATGAAACTCGGAAGGCTTGGCCGGATCGAGGATCACCTCGTCGAATTGCAGCATGGTCCAGAGCTTGTGGTGGCTTCCCGGGGGCGTCCATTCCAGCGCCTGCCGATACTCGTTGAGCGGATAGCCGGGCAAATGAATGGTACCGCGCCCGGGTTCGCCGCCGTGCGGGCGCCAGATGAAAGTCGGCGCGAAGCCCTTGTTGGGCGTGGTGTAAAAGCGGTAGCCGTAGAGCACCAGCGGATCAAGGTCGCCGATAATGCCATGGCGCTGGACTCCATCTTCGCCGATCCAGCGCACGCGGTTGATCGTCTTCCCGCGACGCACACCGGTGGCGTAGTCGATGCTGAAACCATCGTTGACGAAGGACACTCGATCCAGGCGCCACCAATGCCACGGCCCGCTTTCAGAGGAGGTCAGGATCCCGTCGAACCACTCGCCTTCGCCGACTTCGAGTTGGCCTTTCAGATAGGTGAGACGCCCGGCGGCCACCAGCAGGATGATAGTAATCAGCGCGAGGTGGAATACAAGAAGAGCCTTCTGGCTGCGAAACACGGGTTTAGTGACAACCGCGGCAGACAGATTCAGGGCAAACAAGGCAAGCGGCACCACCAGAGCCCAGGTGGTGCGCACTTCGCTCTTATAGGAAACCACCACCCCGATGCCGAGAAGAAGCAGGATAACCAGGGTGAACTTGAGAGATGCCAGCCGGCACAGCAAGCGCCACAGCATTACGACCGGCGCAGCTCCCTGGCGCGTTGGCAGGACAGGCAAGCTGTAGCGGCGCCACCCGACAGGCAGCACCGCAGGTCGATGAACATGCTAAGGCGCATTGATGCAAGCCTCGTTGCTATTCGCCATCCAGTTCACGCCGGTCGCGCCGTTGCCCGGGGCACCGGCCGAACCGCAGTCAGTGGAAACCCAGGTTCCGCTGGTTTTGTAGTTGACCGTCTTGAGATGCGCGTTCAGGTAGTAAGGCTCCTGATTGTACGGCGTCATGGTGTTGTTTTTCACCTGAGTGCCCGCGGTCAGTCCGGCCTCCGGCCCGACGTCATTGAGGTTCACCAGCAGTGCCTTGTTCTTCCAGCCGTGCGGGACCGCCACGTGGCACCAAGTGCAGTGCATCCTGCCGATCAACTCGTAATGGCGCTTGTGGCCGTCCACAGGGGTGCCGTTACCCATTCCGCCGCCACCACCACCACCGCCCCCCATGCACATCGCCATGCCGACCGGCGTGATGTAGAAACCAGTGCGACTGGTCGCGCTACCGCCGTTGGCGTAGGTGGTGTAATCGTGGCATTTGAAGCATAGATCGGTGGTCGCCTGCCCGGTGCGGCCGGCACAGGGAAGCGTGATACCGGCGGTTCCACCCATGCCTCCACCGCCACCGCCCATGCCGCCACCGCCCATGCCGGCGTTGGCATTGGCGTTGTTCGGGTCGGTCCCGGTACAGGCATCCCACAGACCTTTCAGCACAAAATTATTGGTGGAACCGTGCGGTCCCCACACGTTGCCAGTCGGTCCGCCATCGGGAATCACGGTGGCTCCGGTACTCACGTTTGAGCCGTGGCAATCGGTGCAGTACATGGTCTGTGTGCCGACCGCGTTGTTGAAGGGTGCGGTCCAGTTGTTGCTGATGTTCGTGCCGTTGCCGCGTATCGTGCCGGTGCGCCCGGTCGGGTTCATGACCGGATGCCAGCCGCGGTGGTTGTTGGTTTGAAACGCCGCAGCCGCGCCGGAATTGGACTTGGTACCCTCGCCCTGATGGCTCGTCGGCGCCTGGAATTCGCGTGCCTGGTTGGTGTACACAGTCAGGTTATTGGTTCCAGACGGTGTCCCTGCCGGCCAGGAACCAAGGAGAGGACGAGTACCGTTAGGATAGACGTTGTTGTCGCTGTAACCATAGTTCGAATGGCACTTGAGGCAGAGCTGGTATTCACGCGTCAGGAAAGGCTGTCCGACATCGGTGGCAGCACTGGTGCCCGGATTACCGCGTTTGACGGTAAAACTGCTGGGCATGCTGTAGAAGGAGGTATCCGGGTAGACCGGCTCCACCCCCCAGATACCGCGCAGCACACCGGACGCGAGGTTGGTATGGATGGTCGATGCCGTATGTGGATGGGTTGCTTCCGCGTCCGGCGTTCCGGTGATGTTGCCGTTGTTGCCGTTAAAGGAGCGGAACTTCACTATGCGATGCGGATTGTGGCAGTCCGTGCATTCCGCATGGCGGTTCTGCAAGTTGCCAGCGCCAAGATTCGCGCGCGGTTCAAGGAAATCCTTGCCACACTGAGTGTTGCTAGTGGAAGTACACGTACTACCAAAGCCCGCATCGGTGAAGTTGGAACTGATGTCGTGCACCTCACGTCCGGCCGGTTGCTCCGTACTGGTGATGGGCATGTGACGCGCCGAGGTAAAATCCGTATTTACGTTGGGCGGCCCCTCACCGGACGGCGGGTTGACGACGCGGTTCGCGGTCGTGGTGTGGCACTGGTAGCAGGTTTGCTCGATAGCCGAATTGCCGCCCTGCTTGGGGGTTGTCGTGCTGTCGGTGCCCTCACGCAGCAGGCGGCGCGCACCCTGCACCGTGTGCGTGTCGTGGCAGTTGAGGCAAGCCGCCTTCCATACTGGAATATTAGGCGGGAACTGCCGCTGCGTCGCCGCGGTGGTTGTGTAGGTCGACGTTGCCGTCTGATCGTTGGCATGGACCGAATAAGCCCATGCACCGGTACCCTGGTCGCGGTCGTGGCAAGTCAGGCAGATGATGTCGTTCGTCTGGTTATAGACGCCGTTGGGCTTCGCTTCCTGAAAACGATTCAGGCGCAGGAATTTCTGGGGACCCATGGTCGTGTCGGTTTCATAAAGGTGCGGATCGTGACAGGTCGCGCACTCGATCTGACCAGCGCCACCCGGACCCACCGGCTCCAGCGGAAGCTTGGGGTGGTAACCCTTACCACGCACACCGAGCGTGGTCCCGGTTCCGGCAGGAAACTTCTGACTGGAGTCCACCGCGCGAATTTCGCCGTCAGCCGCAGACAGTACTGAATTGAGCGTGACCGAGATGGGATGGTCGTTGGTCAGATCCGTGCCTAGGTAGCGGGTAAACCCCGTCGTGGTCCCATTACCGGGTGGCATAGTGCCGCCGGTGCCATAACCGGTGGTGGCGATGGCGATGGTGCCCGTGGTGGTGAGCGAGCCCTTTCCGTTCAGCACATTGACGTTGCCCACAGCCAAGGTACCATCGTGGCAGGACAGGCACAGCTTGGCGCTGCCGTTCGGCTGGGACAGGCCACCCTGGATGTTTCCAGAGTCGAGCGTGGAAGACGTGTAAGTCGTGTAGGTTGCCGTGGAGAGGGTCTTGTTCCAGATCGGGGCGACGACGCCCGTAGTAGCAGCATGGGGGGTGTGGCAGAATACGCATATCTGGGTTTCGGTGGTCGCTTTCGCGGTTCCCGGGCCAGATGCGGAAAGATTATGCAGGGTTAGACGGATGTTGTTTTGCCGCGCCGCGAAAGTGAAGTTACTCGCCGCCCAGAACAGCAATCCGACCATCAACACGATGCCGAAGAGGGGGCTGGTCCCACGCCCGAACACCTTGCCGTATCTACCCATCACAACTCCCCCAAAAACTGGAACATCACCACACGCCCGTTGAACATGTCCGCGACATATACGCGCTTATCGCGGTCCACCCACACGCCCGCAGGCAAATAGAATTGCCCCACCCCGGTGCCCGTGCCACCGATCGGGAGGAGAAACCGGCCATCGTTGTCGAATACCAGCAAATGGTCATAATATGACTCTACCACGTAAACATGGCCTTCGTCATCCACGCCCACCCCTTTGGGGCGCACCAGATCACCCACGTACAGGCCCCGCTGGCCAAACTGCTTGATGTATTTTCCTTCCGCGCTCAACACCTGAATACGGTTGTTCATGGTGTCCGTCACATAAAGCTGCCCACCTGCAAAAGAGAGATACGTCGGAAAATTGAACTCCCCATCCCCTTCGCCGCGCTCGCCTATGGTCTCGAGCATCTGTCCTTGCTCGTTGAAAATCTTGATATCATGGGCATGCGTGTCCGCCACGTACAGCCACTTCCGCTCCGGGTTCCACGCCACGCCGGTAGGGCGCTGCAGCAATCCCTTTCCGAACTGGCCCAGCGGATTGCCTTCATGGTCAAGCCGCACCACGACGCCAAGCTTGGCATCTGCCACGAAGACCTGGCCGTTGGCGCCAATGGCAATGCCCGCCGGAGCGCCAAAAACGTCCGACCCTCCCGCCGAATCCCAGACCAACGGCCGGTTCTGGGCGGCATCGAATACATATACCGCCCCGCGGCTGGCGTCCGTGACGTAGATGCGGCCCTGCTCATCCACGGTTCCCGCCTGCGGGCGCTGCAAGACAATGGGTTGCTCCTGCCCGGCAAGCAGCCCCGCCACCCAGTAGAAAAACGCCTTGAGTCCCTCCTGCGTCTCGGCTTTTTCCTTAAAGTAGTTCTGCTCGCCGTACAGCTCGCCGATGTAGCGGTAGCGCGCCCTCTCGGGTGGCGCAGGCCAGACGATCTCTTTGCTGGTCGCCACTCCGGTGGCATCGAAACGCAGAAGCGCCCGGGGTTCGGCACAACCGGCGAGCGCAACGAGCACGCACGCGGCAGCCAATACCTGCCGGCTAACGGAGCCTAAGCTAGGCCAACGCAAAATTGTCATTTTCGTGGTACTGGAGTAAGACGCATGATTTCGACACTGCCGGTCACTTCGTCGGCGACGTAAAGCAGATCCTCGTCGATCCAGATGTCGCTGATGCGCTGCAACGCCGGCCTCAGGGATGCACCCTTGATCTGCGCCAGCAACGCGCCGCCAAAAAACACCTTGATGCTATTGTCCAGACGGTCGCCGACAAAGACCCGCCGGTACCGATCGACCGCTATGGTCCATGGCTGCTTCAGAACACCTTCGCCGAAACTGTCCAGGATCACGCCATCTTCGGACATCAACAACACCTGTGACTTGCGGCGGTCAAGCAGATAAACGCCTTCGGGTCCGGTGGTGATAGCAATAGGATCGACCGGCGTCAAATCCCCGGCCGCGTTGTCGTGAGGGACGATGACATAGGGTATCCGGCCCCGCTCATGGAATGCCACGACATTGTGGTAGATGCCGTCCACCACCATCAACACCCCTCTGCTCTCGTCCACGGTCATCCCGACCGGCTTGGTGAGCATACCCGGATCCTGAAACTCCTGGAGCATGTAGCCTTCTCTGGACATGTGCAAAATGCGGCGCTTACCCTGGTCCAGGACGTAAATCGAGCGGTCGCCGGCCACATAGAGTTTGGTGCCGTGGTCCGATGGCAGGCGCAGGGGGTAGTCCGGTGCAAGCCAACTTGCCGGCTTGGGTTGAGGCTGCGCCACCACCAAACTGTTCGAGAACGGGTCAACCCTGAACACGCCTGCCTTGCCGCTGTCCACGACGTAAACATCCTGTCCGCGCGCCGCCACGGTGGACGGCGCCAAGAAGTTGATATACGCGCCCGCCGGTTGCAGGGGGTTTGCGGCGAAAGTCGAGGCGCTCTCCAACCGCCCCCCCCTGAGAGTCAGCCACGGAGTAAACAGGCTGTTCGGTGCGACAGCCGACTGCCCGGCAACGGCGCGAACATCCCCGCTTGATTCACAGCCGCAGACAACCGACAGCAACGCTGCCAGGAGCAACGTGCTTGCCTTCGCCGACCTGCGGCACCGCTGCAAATGCCTTGCCGAATTAATTTTCACCACGCACTCCTCACACGTGCCAGCCACGCAATCTTACCAATGGCCAGGACCCTTGGTTTCGTCATTGCCGGTAATGCCGCTTTTCAGGCCGGGCAATCCGGAATGGCATCGGCCGCATCCAGCATCGGGGCTCCAGGCAATCTGGCCATTGTGGCACATGCCGCAGAACTTACCCTTCACGATCTCATCCATAGTCACCTCGTTGGAGCCCGCACGCATCTGGAAGCCCAATTCGGTATGACACACCTTGCAGCGGAAGCGAATACGATGAAACCAGTGCGGAAAAATCACCGGACGCATGCCGTTGGCCTCGGCCCGCTTGTTCAGTACGACATCGCCCCTTTCCGCATGCACCGCAATCGGCGACAACAACAACGGCACGATCAGGACCGAAAGGATTGCGATGCCTCGCCGCACCCGCTGCATCATGGCTTACCTTTCATCTGTCACATATTCGCTGGCAGGGCGAGGAACACTGTGACATCGGATACACTCGGTTGGCGGAAAAGCCACTCCACCGTGGCACAGGCCGCACTTCTCGCCATTAAGTATCAACCACATATTGATTTTCGTCGCACCCGCCTTGGACTTGAACAATTGCTCGTGGCAGTTGGCGCAATCCAGCCACACGGTATGCTTCTTGTGGGGAAACAACACCATCGGCATGATCGAGGTATTTTTACGCATTACGTCGAGATCAAGGAAGTTCACCACCTTGGTGGTCGGAGAAAAAGTGGAGCGCGGATTGATATAACCCTTCTCAATCGCGGTTGGCCAGTGCACTTGATTGCCCGCATAATCCGGTGGCAACAGCGAGAGTGCATCACCCGGCTCCTGCAAGTCCTTGAGGTCCGGGTCCGTCGGATCATGAATTCCGTCATTCTCCAGACGCAACCATCTCCGCGTATCCACAGACGGGTCACCCGGCATAATGGGAACAAAGTCGGCCCATGCCTCCCCCGCCAACGCAGCGCCAAAAGCCAGCAATGCCAAGAGCGCGCGGCGAGAGCCCATCATTTTAAGCTTGCTAGACACCTTCAATAGCGCCCCACGAAAAAATATCGGGTAGAGGAGATCACCTGCCCCTACCCGAGAAACCATCTGCCCTTCGCCCTCACCAGCTAGCGCGGGACCACCAAACCAGCAAGCTCCATCGCATTATAGATCTCATAGGTCGCCTGCTTAAGGGTCTTCATCGCTGCTGGGTAATCGCCACCCGCAGCCTCTTTTTCCGAGGCGTCCTGCAAGCTCTTGGCTTTTTTTACAATTTCCTCGATTTCGCTAAGGGTCGCTTTTGAAGGCTTGTAATCCGCGATGGCAAGCGGCATCAGATCGGCAATACTCTGATGACGATGCAGCTCATACTCGTACTCTTCCTTGGGCGAGTCAAACTTGATCTCGTAGCTGATGGTTCTGCTGACCATCAACTTGCCAATGGCAGTATTAACGTTGTCGCGCGCCTTCACCAGAATTTGGGTGGCGTCGTCATAGCGATTTTTATCAGCCAACGCTTTGGCTTTACCCATCGCATCACGAATCTGCCCCAACTCGGGAGGGCTGGCACTGGCTGCCGTCACCAGTTTGGAATCAAGAAAGGTCTTAAGTTCGTCCAACAACCGCGCATAACGCAAACGCTGCTGCTCGGCCTGTTTGGCCACATCCGGCAGCAGGCGAAACGCGATACCGGCGCGACGCATCGCCTCACCGGCCAGATCATCGGCCTCCACCAGACTGTTCGTCTCCAAGGCAATTTTAGCGCTATCCAAATAAACGCGCGCTTCGTCAAGAATGCCTTTGGCAGCCACATGTGTGCTGTCGTCGCTGGGCTCATCGATACGCTTGGACCCAGCCGACTTGTACAGCATCTGATTCGCCATGGCCAACTTCTGCTCGACGTATCGGCGCGTCGGGACAGATGTTGCCCCCGGAGGGGACACCTCCCCGACCGATGCCGTATCAGCGCTGACCGGGGTAGTCAGGACCACCCCGAGGAGCGTCAGAAAGCAGGAGAGGCGTTTAAGGCTACGCATTATGGCTTGACCGAAACCGATTCAGATCTTGGCAGCACATTGTTAGTCTTCGGCTTGGAGTGGCACTTGGTACATTGCGAAACAGGAAACGACACCTTGCCATGACACACTCCGCACTTCTGCCCCAGCAAAATAGCCGCCATACTGATCTGGTTAGCACCCTTCTGAGGGATGAAGATCGCCGGATGGCAATTGGAGCAATCCAGCCACTCGGTATGCTGTTTGTGTGGATAGATGACATACGGCATAGAGCCCTTGGGAGTACGCTGGATATCCAGATCCATCACCAGCATCTCCGCGGTAGGATCAAGCCTGTCGACCCGAGGCTTGATCTTGCCCGACTCCAGTGTCTTAACCCAGTCAACGAAGTTGCCCGCCTTGTAGGTCCTCACGAAACCGTCAAAACCCGCTTCCGGGGTTTGCAGCATTTTGGTGCCCTGATTGGTAGGGTCGTGAATACCGTCCTCAGATGGAGGCAGATTAGGCGTCCACTTCTTGAGCAGCCGATTGAAAGGGATGGTCGTTCCGCTCGGTGTGACCACTGCCGGCGGTAGTTGCTCAGCCGGCGCTGCGGGAGCACCGGCCTCGTGTGGCGACATCGATGCCTTCGTGGACATTGGTGCAGGACTGCCGGCAGCTGCTTTGCCATTTCCGACCGACTCGCTCACCATATAATCCACCGCCGCCTCGACCTCGGCATCGCTCAATCCGAGCTTCGAACCCTTCGGCGGCATCGAATTAAGGCCCTTAATGGCATTGCTGTACATCGTAGCAACACCAGCCTTTATGCGCGGTGCCCAAGCAGCCACATCGCCAACCTTGGGCGCACCGACCAACCCACCGCGATGGCATGACACACAGTTATTCTCATAAACCGACTTGCCTTGAGCCAGGCCACCCTTGTCAGCGGCAAACGCAAATGCGGACGCAACAAGGAGTCCCAGCAGAACGCCCGCTTTTATTGACATCGAATCCATCATCCCTCTCCTATTTGCCCGCTTTGGGCGCTTGAGCGCCTGCCTTATTAACATCAAGTTTTTCATCTAGCGGATTCACGCGGAAATTGTCGGGCTGCGACACCAGCGTCTGCACGGTACCGTGATGGAACTGTGTCGGCGTACCCGGTTTGCCCGAATGGCACATCGTGCAGTTCTCGGGTGACCAAGCCACTTCACCGTTGTGACACGCGCCGCAGAACTGACCGTCGATGATCTTGGCCATGGTTATATCGTTGCCCCCCGCTTTGAACTTGAAACCCAAGTCAGCGTGGCAAACCTTGCAACGGAAACGAATGCGGTGATACCAGTGCGGGAACACCACCGGGCGCATGCCCGCCGCATCGGCATAGTTGTTGATCACGACGTCCGCATACTCCGCCTGTGCCACACGAACGTCCGCGAACAGCACCGCCAGCAACACGCCCGCGGCGACGCACACCAACTTGAACACCGCCTTTATTCGATTACGAAAACTCATAGCTTCCTCTTTCTTTTCAAGTGAAACAACACTCCCCCCAGCCCGCTTAATAATCCCCAAACGGCCTGCTGACACTAAAAAACAACGCCTCGGCGTATCTGCCATCTGTTCTCGTCACACGCCCGTTCAGCACAAAACTTAACAGCCCTATCGTGTAGTCAAGGCGGTTATCCCAGGAGCTGGTCGCGCTCTGCGGCAAAGCGCCAATGGTCCCGGTGAAACGGTCCGCAAACTGCTGGGTGCTGGCCGAAAGTGTCGATTGAAACCTCAGGTCGCGCACATTGAAGAAACGCCTGTTGGAGTAGCTTATATTGCCGCCGGTCGTCACGTCAAATCCCGGCTGCTCGCCGGTCGCCGTGAGCGTACGCGCGCCCTGCATGGTAACCGAGCCATACAATTGGCTATAGCGACTCAGTGGCCCGTCGAAAGTGCCCTGTAAATTGATAAACTGCATGCCGCGAGGGTCATCCCGAAACGTACGGCTATCACTTCCGTCCAAGGCGATGGACAGGTTACCGACCTCCAGCTTGCGGTTCCAACTGGCACCCGCAGAGTGAGTCAGCGATTTGGAAAAAGTTTTGCCTTCCCCGATGTTGGCCGACTGACTCACGCGCATAGTGAGGAACGACGATGGCCCCAGCTCGAACCCGCGCGAAAGCCCATGACCGAGATTGGCCGCACGCTGAAGCGTACTGTCATCGGCGCCGGTTTGGCTACCGACCCCAACCCCGGTGTTCCACGTGTAATCGAACTTGCCCAACTTGATGGGGTCCGGCGTATACGAAATGCCCGTACTGCCGGTCATCCTCAAATTACCGCCGGTCATGTAGTTCGCGGCCACCGCTAGCCGCGCATTCCGAGCGAACTCATAGCTGAGGCCGCCATATGCGGTCACATTGCGTGTTGTGACAGAACTACCGTCACCTTCACTGGCAGAATCGAAATAACGGACGTTCCCACTGACATACAGAGGCTTCTCTGTTGCGGGAGTCCAACTGACCGTGCTGCTGATCTGCCCCACCTGCGTGGATTGATCCGCAGTCGCAAGATGGCTCGCGGACTTGCTGCTGCTCACCATGGTGCTTAGCGACCAGCGGCCGTCGGTGGGACGGTAGCCGTCACGAACGACCAGACCCATCGAATGGGAGCTTGCTCCGGACTGCGACACACGGTTCTGGACATATGTCCCATCCACCCCGATGTCGTGGTTCCCGACAGAGTGACTCATGGTGCCAGTCAACGCATTCTGCACGTCGTCGCCAAATTGCGAATTGTTCAGCACACTGCGGTCAAAGCTGGCGCGATAAAACGAGGTACCCACCAACGGCCGGTAGGATTGGCGCAAACCGATACGCGTGCTGCGGTAACCCACGCCAACCACGTCGCCGCTGGTCCGCGTATCGCTGACGTCGATGTTGGCGTCAAACGGAAACCTGCTCTCCGGTAACAGCGATATGCCGGCCCCTCCGGTGAGA
>Ga0153916_10000288_pt1 | contig 32847 bp, 33 predicted proteins | sample Opewatmetagenome_FD_109642 | JGI IMG/M metagenome (GOLD analysis project Ga0153916, IMG submission 109642) | Freshwater wetland microbial communities from Ohio, USA - Open water 3 Core 3 Depth 4 metaG | ecosystem: Environmental > Aquatic > Freshwater > Wetlands | place: USA: Ohio, Lake Erie...
AAAAGTATTTTTTTCTTCAGCACCGCAGCCGAGCACCTGTCTGGCTTTAAAAGTCAGGTGGACAGGGAATGGAGCGTAGCCTCGAGCGCGGCGGGTTAGCCGTACGTCACCTCTCTCGACGATGGTCACGCTGTCATCATATCTGGCATATATGTCACGATTGTGCACCAGAAAGAAGTCGGCAATTCCCGAGAGCCGTCTGACAGCCTCGTCGTTGTCCTTACAAATCGGCTCCTCGCTAATATTTCCGCTGGTCATCACTAGCGGTAATCTCGATTCTTTAAGCAGCAGGTGGTGCATGGGGGTATAGGGTAGCATAACGCCGAGATACTTCAGATTCGGAGCTACGGCCTGGCATACTGAAGACTCCTGTTTCCACGGCAGCAGCACGATGGGGCTCTGCGGGGAGATTAGGAGCTGCTCCTCTGTTTCAGATACCAGACAGCATTTTTTAGCTTCATGTATATCAGCCACCATGATAGCCAATGGCTTAAAAGGCCGTCTCTTCCTGCGGCGCAGTAGCTGTACTGCCTTATGGCTAGTAGCATCGCAGGCCAGAAGGAAGCCGCCCAGGCCCTTGATGGCCAGAATTTTTCCCTCTTTGAGAAGCCGGCCGGCGGTGGCTATAACGTCTGTGGCTTCAATATGATTCCCCTTGGAGTCGAGCAGCTCTAGCCGTGGTCCGCATTTTGGGCAGGCGTTAGGCTGTGCATGAAAGCGGCGATCCAGCGGGTTATCATACTCTGCCTGGCAATCAGGACACATTATGAAAGAACGCATAGTGGTTTTCGGGCGGTCATATGGTATATCCTCTATTATGGTAAAGCGCGGCCCGCAATTGGTGCAGTTGGTGAATGGATAGCGGTAGCGTCTGTCTTGTAGACTGAAGACTTCACTGAGGCAGGGCTGGCAGGTGGCGATATCGGGCGACACCAGTTGATATTTACCCTCCTCGGAAACGCTCTGCCGGATCTCAAACCTGTTATAGCCTGCCGGTGGGTGACGAGTAACAGAGATGTTTTCTATATGGGCTAGTGGTGGCGCATCATACTGAAGCTCGGCAACGAAATGTTCCAGGTCACGGCTGTCCCCCTGCACTTCAATCTTTACGTCTTCTGAAGTATTGTACACGCAGCCTTTAAGGTTGTACTTAGTGGCTAACTGGAAGACAAAGGGTCTGAAGCCAACGCCCTGAACTACCCCCCGAACGCTAATGCGGGCTAATTCCATCGTCTCAACTTTACCCATACGAATATGAATTTTACTTCAAATTTGTATTTGGGGGCAAATTCACAGAGGGCATCCGCATATTTGGATTTTATGTTCATACCATTGACAGTATTTATATCTCATGGTAGCATAACCTCGCTATCCGATGTATAGCAATTTTTTAAACAGGAAAGGAACGTAGCGCTGATTCTTATGATTGGCTATAATTGCCCACATAGCTTCTTCCCTTAACCAGGTCTGTTAAGATGGATATAGCCATTATTGCTGATAGCGTTGCCTGTATTCCGAAGGAGCAGGTGGGCGCTTACCATATTAAAATCATTCCGGTCAACATATTCTTTAACGGTCACATTTATAAAGAGTACGTAGACCTCAGTTCAGCTAAAGCCTATGAGTTGCTAGAGAAAGCCCCCGAATTCTGGAAAAGTTCTGCCGCTTCCCCCGAGGACTACCTCGAAGCCTTCCGGGACCTCAGCGAATATGCGCAGAGTATATTGGTGGTCACAATATCTTCAAAACTGAGCATGTTCTACACCAGTGCCCAGAATGCTAAAGAAATATTCAGGGATGAATCGCCTCAAACTGTTATCGAAGTCCTCGATAGCGAGACTGTGGCGGCTGCTGAAGGCCTTATAGTGCTGGCGGCGGCTCGAGCAGCGGCCAAAGGTAAACCTTTTAATGAAGTCCTTGCTATTGCCATGAAAATTAAGGAGCGGGTAAAATTTATCGGCCTTCTGGAAACTATACGCCATGTCTATAGGACAGGCAGGATGCCAAAGCTTGCTTCAGATATAGGCTCTATGCTTTCTATTAAGCCCATCCTGACCGGCTCCAATGGGCGTATTAAATTCGCCGTTGCCGCTAGAACTAAAGAGAGCGGAGTCGAGAAAATGCTCCAGATAATGAGAAGGCATGTAGCTGATTCGGAGCCGGTTCATGTAGCGGTGATGCATGCTGATACTATAAAAGAAGCCCAAGAACTTAAAAAAAGGATTGCGACTGAGTTCAATTGCAAGGAGTTGTTCATTACCGATTTTAGCCCGGTCATGGGTTACGCTACTGGACCTGGGACGCTCGCCCTAGCTTACTACAAGGAAGACCGCGTTGATTAATAACGCTATCGCAGTCATTCTGGGTTATCTAATAGGCTCCATTCCTTCCGCATACATAATCGGCCGTTTGATGGGCAAGATTGATATGCGGCAGGAGCCCGACGGCCGTATAAGTGCCGCCGCCGTACACGAGAAGCTGGGGGTGGTTCCATTTCTGCTGGTTGTCATAATGGACGTAGGCGAAGGGGCGCTAGCCGTATTGATTGCCGGGGTGCTAACTGAATCTCTTATAGCGGTGATGATTGCCGGCTTTGCCGCCGTGGTGGGCCATAACTGGTCCGTCTTTTTGAAATTCAAAGGTGGATTAGGTGCCACGACAACTTATGGAGCACTGGTAGCCCTGGTATGGTGGCAAACGCTGATTGCTGCGGCCATGGGCGGTATACTCTACTTTATCATTAAAAAATCAGGCTTTAGCACTGCGATTTTAATTCTTGTACTATCTCTTATTCTTTTAGCGCAATACTTTTTTCAGGGTGAGCCGCTTATTTTATCGATATACCCCGCTATACTTATTCTGCTAATGATTTTGAAGCGTTTACAGCTAGGTAGAATACATCTTCGATAACCACCTGTAGCGCGTCTCTGAGAGACTAGTTATTCAATCGTTTGGGCACCCTGAGCTTTATGTTCAATAGGCCTCCTTGAAAATTTGGAGAATAGCTGCTGGGTCGCCGGCAGGACGCGGATTGAACATAATGTTAGAATCACCAAGTGCATGAAATGCGCAAATAGGCAGGTTTTCTTCGGTAACGCCCACGTCGCGCAGCTTCATGGGATGGCCCACCTTCTTCATCAAGGCCTCTACTGCATCTGCCGCAGCCAGGGCTGCATCGCGCTCTTTCATATCTTTGGTATCCACCCCCATCGCCTGCGCTACCAGTGCCAGCTTAGCCGTAGCATAATCAACGTTAAACCGCATAACTTTGGGGAGAACTAGGCCGCAGGCCGCTCCGTGTGGGACATTGTGCAGTGTACCTATAGTATGAGCCATAGCATGTGCCACACCGAGTTGTCCAACGGCGAACGCCCAGCCCGCCATGGTAGCTGCTACCTGCATATTGAGCCGTGCCTTTTCGTTCTTTCCATCCTTGGCAACAAGCGGCAGGTTCTCATTGATAAGGCGAATGGCATGAATTGCCAGACCGTCGCAGATCAGGTTCGCCATTAGACTGCAAAGAGCTTCAACGGCGTGTGTCATGGCGTCCATAGCGCTGCCGACTGTCATCTCCTTGGGTAGGGACATGGTAAATCGCGGGTCTAAAATAGCCGCGTTTGGCATTATTCGTGGATCTCCTATAAACACTTTCCGTCCGGCACCTTTGCTGGTGAGGACAGCCGCACCCGTTACTTCGCTGCCAGTTCCCGCTGTTGTGGGAATGACAATATGCGGGGTCTGAGGTTCGGTGAGCCCATACATCCGCAGATGATCAACCGCTTTGCCGCCGTTCTTTAAAGTTACACAGACCCCCTTGCCAGTATCTATGACGCTGCCGCCGCCGACGCTAACGATACAGTCTGCCTTTGATTCACATGCTGCCTCAGTAGCCGCATCTACTGCTTCCAGGTCAGGGTCTGGAGCTACGTTGTCATACATGCCTACATAGAAATCTGACAGGGCATTTTTCACCAGCTCAGCAAGGCCTGCTTTTTTGACGCCCGGGTCGGTAATTATAAAGGCCCTGCGGCATCCCAGGCCGACAATTGTCTTGGAGATTGAACTCAGACTGCCATGACCGGCTGTTACCGCAGTCGGGCAATTGTAGGCAAAACTACCTGATTCTTTGTTATCCAAAAAGAGTTGGAAATTCTTTGTATAGTCGGAAAAGGCCGCCACATGTATTCTCTTGATCTGTGTATATTCTTCTAAGCTGGCGAGCCCGAATTCGCGTCCTATGCCGGACTGCTTGTATCCGCCAAAGGGGCAGAAACTGGCTAAAACATGGTAATTGTTTATCCACATTGTTCCGGTACGAACACCGCGGGCTACTCGCTCGGCTCTGGCGGTATTGGTGGAAAATACTCCACCTCCTAGACCGTAAATAGAATCATTAGCAATGGCCACCGCTTCTTCGTCGTTGTCATATTTAATAACGCAGACAACCGGGCCAAAAATCTCTTCCTGGGCGATGCGCATCTTGTTATTCACATTGGCGAAGACGGTCGGCGCATAATAGTGTCCACCCTCTTTCCCTTTCACCTCGACACGCTTTCCTCCGGTGACCAGCTCTGCCCCCTCTTCCTTGCCCAGTTTGACATAACGTTCAACTGTGGCCAATTGCTGTTCGCTGATAAGCGGACCCAGATGGGAAGTCCTCTCCATCTGATATCCCACACGGAGAGATTCAGCCCGCTTTTTCATCTTATCTAGAAACTCATCGTATATCTTTGATGGTACTAATACGCGCGTGCCTGATTCGCATGCTTGCCCCTGGTGGAAAAAGGTGCCGAAGCAGGCGCCCTCTACAGCCAGTTCCATGTCCGCATCGTCAAGTATGATATTAGCCGACTTACCTCCAAGTTCGAGGGTCACCTTTTTAACCGTATCGGCGGCCATTTTCATGACTTCGCGCCCGACCTGTGTGCTACCGGTAAAACCTATTTTGTCCACATACGGGTGGGTGCAGAGGATTTTACCCAGCTCCCCTCCCTGTCCGGGAATCACGTTAAGTACCCCTCTAGGAATGCCTGCCGCCTTGGCGGCTTCAGCGGCTATAAGGGCGGTAAGGGGCGTGTTCGAAGCCGGTTTTAAAACCATGGTATTGCCCATGATGAGTGCCGGTGCCATTTTCCACATGGCTATTGTCAGTGGCAGGTTCCAAGGGACAATCCCAACGCATACCCCAACCGGTTCCCTGCGAATATATTCACGGCCCGGCGCCATAGGACTGCCTACCAGTATCTCCTCTTCCCAGGGAAACTCCGTGGCGGCGAACAGACTCAAGTTGCGCAATAATATCGTAGCACTCAGGGGCGCGGCAGCGGCGTATGTTATTATCTGGCCTGCATTCATGCACTCAGTCACAGCTATACGACCGCCCTGACGCGATATCTGATCAACAAAATCTTGAATTTTAGCCATACGGGCTGACGGAGACAATCCGCTCCAGTCCCCCTTGTCAAATGCCCGGCGTGCAGCTTCTATGGCCGCCTCTGCATCGGCCTTCCCGGCTTGTGCCACGGTGGCCAGAGGAAGTCCTGTTCCGGGATCCATAGTTTCGAAAGTCTTCCCGTCTTTAGCATCGACAAATTCGCCGTCGATAAAAAGCTTGTACTGTTCCATTTCGAATCTCCCCCTTACATATTATTTATTGGCAGCACAGTATCATATACTTTGCGTAAGCATACGGTCAAATCTTGATGTCGCTCACACCGAAGCCATCCCATTCGCCTACCGGTTTGCTCGAAGTTAGCACAAATCCTTTTCTGCCCATTTCGTCCACATGGGAAATGGTTACTTCACCTACAAGCTGATAAGTCTCGGGATTGATAACGAATGTAAGTCCGTCCGATTCCAGTTTCAAATCGGCCTCCAACATGGTATCCGCGCGCAAGCCTAATGATGCATCACAGCAGCCGCTAAAATTAAGCTCAATGCGAACGGGTTGATGGATACCTTTATCGGCTAGAAGTGATTTGATGACATGGCTGACGCCTGGTTCCAATTTTATTATTGGGATTGCTTTTTACCCCCTTAACTGCTTTGTGAATATGAGTGCTATTCAGAGGCGTAGCAGCCGTTTTTAATGGCTTCGACTATTCCCTGTTTGGCGGCGTGATAGGCCAAGTAGATGGCGCTGGTAATGGCTTTGGCTCGACTGCGCCCATGAGCTATAACGATGTTACCTTCCAATCCCAGAAGACAGGCTCCGCCGACTTCTTTGTAGTCCAGATTTTTTACGGTCGACGTGAGTTGCACATACTGGGCCAGGGCGGCACCGGTCAGGTAACGCTCGATTCTGGCGGTTTGTCCCATCTCCAGCAAGCTCTGAATAACCTGCGAATAGCCTTCTATTGTCTTGACTAATACATTGCCGGTAAAACCATCGGTAACTATTACATCGGCCTTACCTTGAAGGACATCAAAACCTTCCATATTGCCGATGAAATTAAGGTCGGTCTTTTTTAGAAGCTGGTAGGCCTCTCTGACCATAGTATTGCCTTTGAGTTCCTCTTCGCCAACATTCAGCAGTCCTACGCGCGGCGAACTAAGGCCGATAACTTTCTGAGCCAGGATGCTGGCTAACTGGGCGAATTGGACCAGGAAGATGGGGCGGCAGTTGACGTTGACTCCGCAATCGATAATAAGACTGGGCTGAGGTTGATTGAGGTAGGCCACGGCGCAAACCGCCAAGCGCTCGATGCCGGCTACCATCTTCAGATTAAGAAACGAGGCGACTACGACAGCCCCGGTGCTGCCGGCAGAGACAAAGCCGTCAGCAATGCCATCTCTTACCAGTCTGACTCCTACATTTAATGTCGAGTCCGGTTTGCTCTGGACTCCCTGTATAGGGTCTTCATCCATGTCAACAACCTGGCTGGCTTCGATAATGCTAATGTTTGGCCTTCTGGAGAAACGCCGCAGTAGCATTTCGATCACCGCCTTGTTACCAACCAGAGCGATGTCTATAGGGAATTCTTTAACAGCTTGAACGGCCCCCTTAATTACTTCTCTGGGAGCGTAGTCGCCGCCCATGGCATCTACCGCAATTAACATCGCCTTACCCGTTAATACTTAATCTGCCGAATCCATTACCAAAGTCGTGCAGATGGCTAGAGACTTTAGCGTCTTAGCTTTGTTTTGTCAAGGACAATGTTGTTCATTTTGTAAACCTGCTCGCAATAAGTCTATAATTCAAAGATTAATATTTAGAAATCGGATTGGCAAATAACCATGCATGAGTTGTCTATAACGCAGAGTATAATGGATATCGTCTTGAACCAGGCTAAGGTGGCCCAGGCTAAAAAGGTCACCAGGATAAATTTGGTGATTGGCGAACTTTCCGGGGTGGTCAGCGACTGCGTTCAATTCTACTTTGACTTTCTCAAGAAAGGCAATGCAGCCGAGGAAGCAGTTCTTGATTTTAAAGTGGTGCCCTTAGAACTGCGCTGTCGTGATTGCCAGACGACTTTCCACCCTGACGATTCCGCATGGATTTGTCCTAATTGCCGGGGCCCTGGTCTCGATGTAATTAGAGGCCAGGAATCGTACATCGAAAGTATTGAAGTCGAGCCATAAATTTACATAACTGCCTGAATATGAAGACACCGGATGTAATTGTCAAAGGCAAAGATAATGGAGAGGGTATGGTCATCAATTATAAGACGGGCCAAGGGACCGATGTCTTTGGATTGGCTATGCCTAATACTTACGCCGATGCCGATTGGGACCTCGGGCCGACCTGGTGTTATTTAATCTTAGGTCGAAAAACCACCTTGATTGACACCGGACGGCCGGGCAACTTCAATGTTTTCGAAGCTCTCTTAAAATCCACCGATCACAGATTTTCAGATATTCAGAGAATAGTGGTGTCTCACAGCCACGAAGACCACGATGGAAATGTTGCCGAAATAATTTCAGCGGCGTCGGCCGAGTTATGGGCTCATACTATATACCGCCAGATGATTTCCTATCACCCAAATATAACAGACGGCGCCCCCCACCCTGAACTACCTGGCTCTTGCCGTATGTGCAAAATGCCTGAGAGCTTTTATACTAAGAACTGTGTGCCATACCATAAGGCTAGAAGTACGCTGAATATGGACTTTGCCATAACTGATGGTGAGGAGCTGCCGGATGAAAAACTTCGTTTTATGTTCACTCCGGGACACAGTCCAGACTCGCTCTGCATAGTTTTAGAGGATGAAGTCATTTTTCCCGGTGATACTCTGCTCCCGGATATCACCTCTCAGCCTTCGCTGGCACTTGCCTTTAAGGTCAATCACCGGATATTGCCGGAAGAATATCAGCAGAGAAACGAGATCTACGGGCTGATGAACTACATCAAGTCTTTGCACAAGGTAGCCAGTCTGCGCTCTCAACCCCTTAAGGCTACCTTTCCTGCCCATAGGCTTTTCTACAATGGTCGATTCAACCTGCTTGACAGTCGTCATAGGGCTAAGGAGATTATCCAGTTTCATATCGACCGCTGCCGTGATATCTTGAAAATTATCGACAGTAAGCCAACTGAAATAAAAGACATAGTTGTGCAGCATTTTCCGCCTTCCCGGCTTACCGGCATGGGTAAATGGCTAGCTGATAACGAAGTCAGAGCTCATCTCGAGATTATGGAGGAATGTGGCGATATAACCTGGAGGAATGCCGGCAAAGATGTTATTGAAAGAACTGGGACCAGTAATTGTTTAGATAGAATAGGCTCGTATTTAAATTGGCGGCAGTCCGATAGCTGAGTTGACCGTTCAACACGAGTAGAGCGGATGCTCCAATCTACCCGTCGAAATCTCGATTAATCTCAATAAGCCTAAGACCTATATAGTTTTGCCACTTTTTTCGCAAAATTTAATTACTTTTGATAATTCCAGTGATAGAATCGTGAGATAGAGGAGGTTTGAATATGTCGAGAGTGATACATTTCGAGATCAACGCCAATAATCCGGAAAGAGCGGTGAAATTCTATTCCGCGGTATTTGGCTGGAAAATAGAGAATTTCGGAGGTCCGGTAGATTACTGGCTGGCAAAGACCGGCACCGAAGGAGAAATGGGCATTGATGGTGCAATTATGCCGCGGACCGGTAAGCTGACTACGGTCAATACAATCAGTGTATCTTCGGTAAACGTGGCGATAAAAGCCATCGAACAATCCGGCGGCAAGATAATTCAACCCAAGATGCCAATTCCCGGAATAGGATATCATGCCTATTGTCAAGATACCGAGGGAAACGTCTTCGGCATCCTGGAGCCCGACCCATCTGCTAAGTGATGGCGGTTATAGGGTATAGACTTCCATCCCAAAGGTATGTACCCAGTTCTTCTCCAGCGCTTCCACGGCCTCTTTGGTCTTGTCCACCCCGATTATGACAACAGGCTGTCCGCTTTCCTGCATTCAAATTACCTGTATTCGTCGTTGACTATCGAATATATTCTATGTATCATAGAATCATAGAGGATCGTAACCTCCATGCATAAAATCATATCAATCAAGCTTGAAAATCTACTTATTGACTTACAAAATCCTAGATACGATCCAAGGAAGAGTCAGGGGGAAGCCCTTCATACAATTGTTCATGATCAAAAGGAAAAACTTATCAATCTGGCTGAAGATATTATTACCAAAGGAACAAATGACTCCGATCTGCCAATAGTCGCTGGAACAGATGATAAATTTATCGTACTTGAGGGCAATCGTAGGGTGGCTGCTCTCAAACTTCTTTCGTCACCTTCGCTTGTTGAATCACTTGAATTGCCTCAGAAAGTAATAAAAAAATTCAAGGATCTGCATGACAGCGCCATAAATGAATTGCCTACCGAGATTAGTTGTGTCGTTATGACACGAGAGGATGCAAACTACTGGATCAGCTTAAAACATACTGGAGAAAACGAAGGTGTTGGTGTCGTAACATGGGATGGTAGAGCAAAGCATCGCTTCCGTGGTAATTCGCCGGCATTGCAAGCGATAGAACTCGTTGAAAAAAGCAAGTACATAGATCAGGATACTAGGAATAAACTACCTAAAATCGCCATTACAAATATCGAAAGAATCCTTGGTACACCAGATTCGAGAGATATTTTGGGTGTTGAAGTAAAGAATCAACAGCTCACTTTAAAACATCCAGAGGATATATCTCTAGCACGCTTGGCAATTATAGTCAGTGATGTTGCAAATGGACATATTCGAGTCACCGATCTCGATAATAAAGAACAGAGAATAGCATATGCAAGAGATGTTGTCTCTCGACCCTTACCGAAGTCACGACGTATAGCCAGGGCGACCGGAACCACAACCGCTGAAATTTCAGAAATAGGGAAAGGTGGTCGGCGCATAAGTCCAGATCGTAAAGCCTTAATACCTCGCCAATTAAGACTTACCATCCCGCAAACTCGTATTAATAAGATCTATTGGGAGCTACAACGGTTGGATGTTGAGAAATATATAAATTCTTGTTCGGTAATGTTTCGCGTTTTCGTGGAAATGAGCGTAGACGATTTTGCACAGAGAAATACAATTTCATTGATGATTCAAAAGAAACTTAAGGCAGGTCCCATCTCAACTCCACAGATGGTAGAAATGAGTCTCCGTAGGAAACTTGAAACTATAGCCAATCATCTGGAAAAACAAGATATTTGTAATAAAGACCAACTTCGTGGCGTTAGATCTTTGATAGCAAACCATGAACACGTATTATCAGTTGATAGTCTGAACGCTTATGTGCATAACAAGGATTATAATCCAACTCCCTCTGATCTAAAGTCCAGTTGGGACAACGTACAAATATTCATACAACGTCTTTGGACTAATTAGATATTTACCATGCCATTTTCACCAAGTCACTTCGTTAGTCCGCTAAGATACCCTGGCGGGAAAATGGCCATTGCAAACTTTATCAAACTTATTTTAAGACAAAACAACCTAGTCAATGGACAATATGTTGAAGTTTATGCCGGAGGTGCAGGTGTTGCTTGGTCATTATTGTTTGAAGAATATATTCAACATGTTTTTATTAATGATATCAGCAAGCCTTTGTTTGCATTTTGGCATTCAGTGCTAGGTGATGCTGATAATTTGTGTAAATTAATATATGACACTCCAATCACAATTCAGGAACGTGATCGTCAGAAAGCTATACAGTTGGAACCTGACAATTATTCCATACTTGAACTTGGATTTAGCACATTTTTCTTAAATCGTACTAATAGATCGGGCATATTAAAAGGAGGAGTTATTGGCGGGAAAGCTCAAAGTGGTAAATGGAAACTTGATGCACGTTTTAATAAAAATGACTTAATATCAAGAATTCAACGTATCGCACGATATGCTAATCGTATCACCCTTTATAACTTAGACGCTTCTTGCTTCATTGAAAATCTATTGCCTACTTTATCAACAAAAGCTCTTATTTATCTCGACCCTCCTTATTACCATAAGGGTCATGAATTATATGAAAATTATTATTCGAACAGTGACCACGTAAAACTTGCATGCCTCATTTCAAAGCAAATTAAACAACCGTGGATTGTTTCTTATGATTCAGCACCTGAAATAGCCACACTATATAGGCAATATCGAAAAATTAAATATAACCTCAATTACTCTGCACAAATTCGTTATGCTGGCTCAGAAACTATGTTTTTTAGTAAAAACCTTATCCTACCGGTTACCAAATCTAAAGAAAATTCCTCGAATTCTGTTGTAGATATATTTATCAATCCAGTGCGTATTAAATTAGTGAACCCCCTTTTATCAACATAATAGACTTGGCGATTCATTTTTACAAATACTTTAGTAGGTAATAATTTTGGATAGAGGGCTCATCAATTGGACATCAAAGTCACAGGGTATAGACTTCCATCCCAAAGGTATGTACCCAGTTCTTCTCCAGCGCTTCCACGGCCTCTTTGGTCTTGTCCACCCCGATGATGACAATAGGCTGTCCGCTTTCGCCCTTGCCCAGATATGTATAGAAGTAGAGAACGTTGATTTTGGAATCACGCAGTGGCTTCAGCACCGCCAGAAGGCCTCCGGGGTGGTCAGGGACTTCAACGGCAATGACGTCGGTTTCATGTACGGCGTAGCCCGCGCTCCGCAGCACATTAGCCGTCTTCTCCGGGTTATCGGTAACGAACCTCACCGTGCTGAAATCCGATGTATCGGCTACCGAGATTGCTCTGATGTTTATCCCCTCCCTGCCCAGGCATTCGCTCACCGCCAGGAATTTGCCGGGTTCATTTTCCAATGTCAACGAAATCTGTTTAACGCTCATAATCTACTCCCAAGCCAGATTATTTAGCCGCTTCAGAAAAGGGTATATCCCGCCTTCAAGGCTTTTTCGTTTATCGCTAGCAGTTTCTGTTTCGTACCCAGTATAAATTTTAAAGCTTCGACTGCGCTGCTAAGTGAGATCAGGCCGCTTTTCTTGGCAAAAGCGCCCAGCATCACCATGTTGGCCGACTTGGGGCTGCCTAAATTATCGGCAATATTATTCGCGGGCACTTTAACGACGTTGATATCTCCTCTCGATATTTCGGATTCTACCAGCGAAGAATTAATAAAAAACAGGCCGCCCGATTGAATCTGATTCTGAAATCTGACAACAGATGGTTGGTTCATGGCCACAACAAACTCCGGGGATGAGGCCACGGGTGAAGCAATCTCTTCATCAGAGATGACGACAGTACAGTTGGCAGTACCGCCTCGGACCTCGGCACCATAGGACGGCAACCAGGTTACATTCCTGCCTTCGAGCATGGCTGCCTGAGCTAAATTGAGCCCGATGGACATAACACCCTGGCCGCCGAAGCCGGCAATGACTGTTTTAATCAGCATCCTTCCCGCCTGTTGTATCTTTTATCACACCCAGAGGAAATTCCTTAGCCATCACGTTGTCAATCCACTGCCACGCCTCAAGTGGGCTCATCCTCCAATTCGTAGGGCAGGGAGACAGTATTTCCACCATTGAGAAACCCTGGCCGTCTATTTGCGTCTGGAAAGCTTTGCGTATGGCCTTCTTCGTTTTCCTGATATTTGCCGGCGAGTTCACGGCACAACGTTCAATATATACCGAGCCATTAACCAGGGCTAAAATTTCACTCATCTTTATGGGATGTCCTTCTAAAATCTTGTCTCTCCCATAGGGCGTGGTCGTGGTCTTCTGGCCGGAAAGCGTGGTGGGGGCCATCTGGCCACCGGTCATTCCATAAACCGCGTTGTTAATAAAAATGGTAGTTATGTTTTCCCCCCTGTTGGCGGCATGTATGGTCTCGGCGGTTCCGATAGCCGCAAGGTCGCCATCGCCCTGATAAGTAAAAACTATCGACTCAGGAAAAGCCCGCTTGACTCCCGTGGCCACCGCAGCTCCCCTGCCGTGCGCCGATTCTGCCATGTCGACGTCAAAATAGTAATAAGCAAAGACAGCGCATCCGGGCGGCGGTATGCCGATGGCTTTGTCTTGAAGATCCATTTCGTCAATAACTTCGCAGATAAGCCTGTGGATAATCGAATGCCCGCAGCCCGGGCAGTAGTGGAAAACGGCCTTCTTTAATGACTTCGGCCGGGAATATATCTTCTTCATGATATTACTTTAAGCCCTTCTGGTAATAAAGGCGAGAAATCACTCTGGAGACCTCGCTCGGCGTGGGTATTACCCCTCCCGGCCTACCGTAGAATGAGACTTCTCCCTGGCCTTCCAGCGCCAGTTGCACGTCCTCTATCATCTGACCCATGTTCATTTCAAAGACCAGATAGTACTTCACCTTTTTGGCCAATTCCTTGACAGCTTCATTAGGAAACGGCCATAACGTAATCGGCCTCAGTAATCCAACCTTCAAGCCCGACGCCCGTACTGTTCTGATGGCTCCTTTGGCGATTCGAGCGGCTATACCGAAAGCAACAACTATCAGCTCGGCATCTTCAGTTAAGAACGTCTCGTAGGCGGTCTCTTCTCTTCTAATTAGCTCGTATCTTCGGAACAGGCTCCAGTTAATTTCCTCTAGTTCGGCCGGATTTGAAGTAAAAGTCTTTATGTATTTGCTGGGCCGCCCTTTGGCCCCCCTGAGCGAATCAGGCCTGACCGGCAACTCCTTTGGAGTTTCATATTTGAATTCTACCGGCTCCATCATTTGTCCCAGTACTCCGTCGCCCAGGATTATGACCGGAATCTTGTATTTGTCCGCCAGTTCGAAGGCTTTATGGGTCAGGTCTGCCAGTTCCTGCACAGATGACGGACCTAAAACAATGGTCCTGTAATCTCCATGTCCACCGCCTCTGGTGGCCTGGAAATAGTCGGACTGCGCGGCGACGATGCTGCCCAATCCCGGACCGCCGCGAGACATGTTAACGATAACCGCCGGCAGCTCACAGGCGGCTAAATAGGAAATTCCCTCCTGCTTCAAACTGATACCCGGACTGGACGAGGAGGTCATGGCTCTGGCGCCGACCAGGCTGGCCCCATAGACCATGTTTATAGCTGCCAGCTCACTTTCTGCCTGAATAAAAGAGCATCCCTTTTTCCGACTTAGATTAGCGGCCATATATTCGGTCAGCTCATTCTGTGGTGTAATCGGATATCCGAAGTAGCACCGGCAGCCAGCCCTGATGGCTGCTTCCCCAATGGCCGCATTCCCGGTCATGAGAGTCTTAGTCACGATACACCTCGATGGCCACTTCCGGGCATACCAACGCGCAGACAGCACAGCCGGTACATTCTCCATTATCTTTGAAGACTGCCGGTAGGTAGCCGCTGGCATTTAATTTATCGGAGGTGCATATTAGTTGCTTAGGGCAGAAGGAGACGCACAAAGCGCAGCCCTTGCACAGCTCCTGTGTGATTTCGATAGTTCCTTTTACAATAGCCATTTTTGCGGGATATGTTGAATTTTGGCCCGTATAATTGTATTTACAAAAGCTCGTAATTACAAGTTTTTCAATATGCCGGTGTTGCAATGAGATGTTCCCCCTCTTTCTACACTTCAACTTCTACAGACTACACAGGTTAAAACTATATCAGCGATCTTCTTACTTCCTCCTTACGAGGAAGGAGTAACCGCTTTATCCCTTCTTGACTGTGAACACATCAAAAAGTAATATTAGTTAATTTCAGCACCCAATTGGTTCTTTGGATGGAAGCAATTGTTAGCTCTTGAAGGTATCAAAGTCCTCGACCTCACTCATTTAGTGCCGGGTGCTCTGTGCACCATGATTCTTGCCGACCTGGGAGCTGACGTAATTAAGGTAGGGTCGGCTGGCGCCTCCACCCGGGGCGCTGGTGTGATGGGAGAGCTTACGGCAGACGAAGAGAAAAGGGTAGCCGCTTTCGATGCCTTGAACCGAAACAAAAGGAGCATCGGACTCAATCTCAAGTCTGATAAGGGCCGAGAAATATTTTGTAAGCTGGCACAAAAAGCTGACGTCGTTATTGAAGGCTATAGGCCGGGCGTGATGAAGCGGCTGGATATAGACTACGAAAAGATAAAAATGATCAATCCTAAGATTATATATTGCTCACTCAGCGGCTACGGGCAGGATGGTCCCTACAGTAATTTCTCCGGACACGACATAAATTATATTTCACTAGCCGGCGCTCTTAAAATACTAGGCTCTCCAGACCGCCCGCCATCTATTCCTCTAAACTTGCTGGCTGACTTCGCCGGCGCTTCTCTGCATGGTGTTGTCGGCATACTAACGGCGCTGATAGCCAGAGATAAAACAAAGAAAGGCCAGTACGTTGATATAGCCTTTACCGATGGCGCCATGAGCCTTATGACCTGGTTCTTCAGCAGCTACTTCGCAGGAGGCTGCTCCTTCAATAGAGGTGAAACCTGGCTTCACGGCGCTTATCCCTACTACGGCGTGTACAAAGCCAAAGATGGCAAATATATCAGCATTGGCTGTGTCGAACCCTGGTTTTGGGAGAACCTGTGCCGCGCCCTGGGCAAAGAAGAATATATACCTTACTGCATCTCACCCGAGCATTTTCTACATAGGCCCGAGGGCGAGAAATGGAAAGAAATCTCTTCTTATCTCAAGAAGGTGTTTCTGACCAGGACACGAGATGAGTGGTTCGAATTTCTTACCGATAAGGATGTGCCGGCAGGTAAAGTCTATAGCTTCGACGAAGTATTCAATGACCCGCAGGTGCTACACCGCAACATGGTTTTAGAAATAAATCATCCCACGTTGGGGAAAGTGAAACAGCCAGGTATAGCCGTCAAGCTGTCAGACACGCCGGGCAAGGTGAGACGCCTGGCACCTACCGCTGGTGAGAATACGGAAGAGATACTGCGTGACTTAGGCTATAATAAGTCGCAAATCAGCAAGTTGCGCCAGTCCAATGTAATAGGTTAAAATTTCAGTCAAGGGGGTGACGTATGGCAGCAAAGGCCTTTGTGTTAATCGAGACGGAGGTAGGCAGAACCAAGGACGTTGTAGCCACGCTTCAGGCTCAAAAAGTCAAAGAGATTAAATCGGTTGATCTGGTAACGGGCCCCTATGATGTCATCGCTGTTGTGGAGCATGACGACTTTAATGCTATCGGCAGCCTGGTCACCGAGAAGATACACCCCATACCGGGCATAAAGAGAACGGTAACCTGCCTGTCAATCCGCGTATCATAGCCAAATCTTAAATCATGGACTGCGTCTTTTGCCGAATCGTAGCCGGAGAGATTCCGGCTGATATCGTTTATCAGGACAGGGAGCTACTAGCTTTCCGTGACATAAATCCCCAAGCGCCGACGCATATCCTCATCGTCCCCAAATCACATATTCCTTCGCTGGCGGACATAACCGCCAAACATCAAGCACTGATGGGACATATTATCCTGGTGGCTAGGGACCTGGCTAAGAAAGAAGGCATTTCAGACAAAGGCTACCGGTTGTCGGTAAGTACCGGGGTCGACGGCGGCCAGCTGGTGCCTCACGTCCACTTTCATCTGCTTGGTGGTAGGAAGCTCAGCGATATGCTGGGGTAAGGCTAGCCGCCTCCGACAAGTGATTCTAGTTTCAGTACCACCTCTTCGATGGCTTCGTCAGGTGTAGAGGCGCCGGCAGTGACACCGATGTTGTGCTTTCCTCTAAGCCAGTCTTTTTTTATCTCGGCGGCGGTCTCTATAAGATGAGTTTCGACTAGAGGTGCGCATACCTCGGCTAGACGTTGCGTGTTGGCACTGTTGTGCCCGCCGACCACTATCATCAAGTCGCTCTCTGCAGCCAATTCAACGGCTGCTTGCTGTCGCTTTTGTGTCTCCTGGCAAAGCGTGTTGACTATGCGCACTTCCAAGACAGCAGGGAAGACGGCCTTTATGACATCATTGCAGAACCCGACAAAACTGGACTGACTCTGCGTGGTCTGCGCCATGATACCCAGCCTCGGCGGCAGCTCTAAATCAGCTACTTTGGCACCGTTCATGGTAGCCACAGCGTTGTCCCCCGCCCAGCCCAGCAAGCCCTTAACTTCGGGGTGCGTAGCTTCGCCGAATATAATGACGCGGAAGCCGGCGTCAACCAGCTTCTTAGCTGCCTTCTGGGCGCTGCTGACGATGGGACAGGTGGTGTCGATTACCTGAAGCTTGCGGGCTTGAATTTGTGCCAGTAACTGCGGCGGGGCTCCGTGAGAAGCGATAGCAATGACTCCGTCCTGAATCCGGTCGAGGTCGTTTACGACCTTGACGCCTGTCTCGCTTAGCTTGGTTACCACCAGCCTGTTGTGCACTATGGGCCCCAGGGTGGATATTTTTGGGTATTCCTTAACTGCCTTATCGATTATCTTAATAGCTCGCCTGACACCGAAACAGGAACCATGCTCACGAGCTTTTTTAACCTTTACTTTAGCCATATATGTCGGTTCAGCAGGGTTCGTATCTACCGCGATATCTCGGAGGCAGGACGCCGGCGATTTTGCTCATAATAAATTCAGTTAACTCTCTTAGTTTCGGTTCGGTTGGTCTTCCCTGTATCGGTGGCAGCGTGAAGGGCTTACCGAAAGTAATGGTTACTCTGGGACGAGTGAGCCAGCCGATTCCCTTCAACTTCTCCGTCCCCTGGATGGACACTGGAATAAGGGGGACGCTGGTTTTTACTGCTATCAGTGCGCAACCGGTGTAGGCTTCCTTCAGGCAGCCCATCTTGCTCCTGGTGCCTTCCGGATATATGCCGAACAAAAGACCCTTGGCCAGAACATCTTCCGCGTATTTAATCGCTTTGCGCCTCTCTTCGGGCGTGCCGCGGCGGCGCACGGGATAGGCTTCGGCGACGTCCATTAGAAAGCGAAATATAGGTATGGGCCAGTAAAAGAACAGCTCTTCTTTAGCCATAATGATGCTGTCCCGGGGTAGAATGCTGATTATGTGCAGCGGCGGGTCGATTAAGTTCAGGTGATTGAAGACAGCGATGATGGCTCCCTCTCGCGGCAGATTTTCCTTGTCTTTTACCTCAAAACGGATAAAGGCTCTGAGCACCCACTCAACGATGGGACGGACGATTTTAAAGGATATCTTGGATGTCGGCCTTATCAGTTTTCGCTTGATGATGCCGCCTTTGATTGGGAATTCATATATTGAAGACTGGGTTTGCCTCTGTTTAGCAGCACCGAGATAGGTGCGAGTTTTAGTCCGGTCTGCAATCATACCTCTCCTTTCCTGGAGTGCTTGATTAATATTATAAATTATAAGCCCGATGTCAAGCCATTATCGTAGCTCTCCCACTTTTATTGGCAGGTATGGTATTATCTGATATAAGAACCACGAACAAACACAGGCAGGTGGAGGAAAATTCATGAGACGCTATTCGAATCTCATTATCCTTGCTGCCATCCTTATTGCCGTCTCCGCGCTGTTATATTTCATACACTACTTAATCTTTCATGACGCACATCACCTCTTTATTTACATGCTGGGGGACCTGGCTTTTCTGCCGCTTGAAGTGTTCCTGGTAGTCATTGTAATCGAGTGTGTGCTGGCCGGCCGCGAGAAGCAGGCTATCATGCAGAAGCTTAATATGGTCGTGGGCGCTTTTTTCAGTGAGGTTGGGAACGAGCTGCTTCAAAGTCTTCTCGTTTGCTTCCAAAAAAACGGTGACGTCAGCCGGCACCTTGACGTTAAGCAGAACTGGAGCCGCGCCGATTTCAAGAAAGCGATGGCTTTTGCCAGAACTATAGATGCTGAAGCTGACTTTAGCTGTTTGGACCTCCACGCCCTGAAAAAATTCCTGGTCCAGAAGCGGCAATTTCTCTTGGCGCTTCTGGAAAATCCCAACCTGCTGGAGCATGAGCGCTTTACAGATTTGCTGTGGGCGACTTTCCACCTGACCGAAGAGTTGGAAGCACGGGAATCACTAACCGACCTGCCCAAGCCCGACCTCAAGCACATAGCCAGCGATACTCAGCGGGTGTACCGCCTGTTAATCGTCGAATGGCTATTCTACGTGGCGCACCTGAAATCTAAATACCCGTACCTGTTTTCACTTGTAGCGCGGACACATCCCTTCCAGGAACGTCCCTCGCCGGTGGTTACGTAACTTCTTTTAGGCTTGCGGTGCTTAGTAGTATAGCCAGACAAATTTACTTGTCGGGGGCAATTTTCAACAGCAGAATATCATATCCTTTTGAGGAGCTTTTAGTACTTCCACAAACTATATAGCCACCGTCAATGGTTTGTTGTACTGAAGAACCACCGGCATTCATATTTCCCGTAAATGTCCGGATCCATTCTCCGTCCCCGTTTATATCCGCCTTCATCAGCCAGACTGCCGGTTGGGCTCTTCGTGGTTCAAAAAAGAATATTCCCGTTCCACATACGATATAGCCACCGTCAGTGGTTTGTTGAACTGAATTGCCAGCTTCGTCGATCTCCCTGTATTTCTTGTCCCATAACTTAGTGCCCTTACTATCCACCCTTATCAATAATGCGTCCATGTTTCTTGTGCGTCCATATACTATATAACCGCCATCTGTAGTTTGTTGTATTGAGCTGCCCATATACTGCTCTTGCTCACCACCTCCGATTATATTATCCCATTCCTTACTGCCGCTGGCATCCGTCTTTAATATCAAGACTTCAGAATCACCGTTCGGTCTAGGGGGATTGGCAATGGATGTAGTTCCACAGGCTACGTAGCCGCCATCTTTAGTCTGTTGAACGGAAGCTCCTGCAGTCCACGCATTGCCACTAAATGTCTTGTCCCAGAGCTTGTTGCCGTCGGCATCTGTTTTTATCAACCACATTTCATTATTACCGCCAGCCTGTGACTTTGTACTTCCGCATAATATGTAGCCACCGTCTGTCGTTTGTTGAACTGAATAGGCAACATCGCCTTCCGCGCCGCCGAACGTCTTATCCCAGAGCTTGTTGCCGCTTGAGTCCGTTTTTACCAGCCAAGCATCGGCGCCACCGGCTCCGTATGAGTTTGTAGCTCCGCATACAATGTAGCCGCCATCTGTAGTCTGTTGAACTGAAAAACCTCCTTCATTTTTTTCACCACCGAATGTCTTATCCCACAATTTGTTGCCATGGGTGTCTGTCTTTACCAGCCAGATATCCTGATTACCAGCCCCAAAAGAGGAGGTGGAACCGGATATTATGTAGCCGCCATCCTTTGTATGTTCAACCGAATAGCCCCAGTCATCCTTTCCACCACCCAACATCTTGTACCATTGTAAAGCAGGGCCAGTCCCTGCAGTCTCCAGTCCTCCCGCACAAGCCGCCGGGAAAAAGATAAGAATAATTCCAAATAGTAAAAGGGCAAAATGCATGAACCTGTGCTTCACGATATCACCTCCTAACTACAAATTGCCAATAAGTGTGAATGGTCGCAGCGGTAACAGCTTAACGAAGCGAACCATTTATGTCAAGGTGTACCGCTTTTATTTACTATGTGCATTGACTCAGACCTGCCGAATTGGATAGACTTCATAACCAAAATGGTCAAGATCGTGTCATGAAGCGGTCAATACTTCTGGTTTTTGCTCATCCGGATGACGAAAGCTCCGGCGTCGCCGGCATAGTTAAAAAGTATATTCAACAAGGCGTGCCCGCAGATTTAATAACCGCCACCCGTGGCGAAAAGGGCTCACGACTTGACGTGCCGGATAACGTGGACACGGGCACAGCACGCGAGGCCGAACTTCGTGCCGCTGCTGCTATCATGGGCATCCGGAATATCTATTTGCTGGGTTATACCGATGGCGAGCTGGATAAGGCTGATACGCAGGAAGTCATAAGCAAGATAAAAGACATAATGCAACATGTTCAACCGGAAATAGTCATTACCTTCGGGCCCGACGGCATCAGCGGACATAGCGACCATATAGCAGTCGGGAAGGCAGCTACCGCAGCCTTTGAGGAACTGTGGACAAGGGGCAACAGGCCACGGAAGCTATACTACGTAACAATTGCCGCCAGCGCCGTACCGAACGCTGACGATTTCGGCGTAGCCACCCGTCCCGATGAAGAGGTCACCATCTCCACCGACATTTCAGAGTACTTCGATGCAAAAATTCAAGCACTTTCAGGCCACAGGTCTCAGCAGGATGCACGCGATCTAATCGAGATGTTCCAAGAAGGCAAAGAATTTGGCCTGGCACAAAAGGAATACCTGTATCTCGCTATTCCGCGTAAGACAGTCAAAGAAACAGACTTGTTTCAGTAATACTTTTTACTGCTTTAATCTTTTAGTCCAGGCAATCAGGGATTCGATCAACTGCTTTATCATTTTTCTGGTCGTCTCGTCAGTAAGCATCCCCTGCTCATCTATCTTCTGACCAGCAAAGGTTACAAAAACCTCAGGCCTGTTTACCGCATGCATGTCAAGGAAAACTAAAATCTGCCTGAGGTGATACTGGGCTCTGGAACCTCCCAGCATGCCCGTGGAGGCACCCATTATGGCCGCCGGCTTACCCTCGAAGGAATTATCACCATATGGTCTTGAAGCCCAATCGATAGCGTTCTTGAGTACTCCCGGCACAGAATAGTTGTGCTCAGGTGTAGCAATTAAAATAGCATCTGCGGATTTTATTTTGGCCTTGAATTCTCTAACTCTTTCGGGTATTTGTTTTTCCAAATCCTGATTGAACGGTGGAATCCCTTCGAGGTCGAAGATTTCAAGCCTGGCCTCCTCCGGCAATAGTTCGGCTGCAGCCCGCAGCAAAGCCTTGTTGTAGGAGCCCTTTCGCAGACTGCCGGCAAAACCCAGAATGAGTAATTGTTTATCCATGTCACCCTCCCCTTACACTTCTGTGTTAATCATATATGTCACGCAAGCTACACTAATTATCACTTTAGGCAGTGCCAACTCTTTTGTCAATACACTAGCACTCGTTTCAGCGACCGAAATATCTGGATTTAACATTTATTTAACTTTATAACAATAGGATTTTATAACTTCTTTATAGACTGATTCCTACAATATATAAGAGTAAAACTTAGGAGATGAGACTATGAAGAAATTTCTTCCGCTGTTTTTATTGTCCATATTTCTGATAATCGGCCCAAGCTGCGCCTCGCTGGCGCCTTCTATTGCCACGTTTGAAGCCAGTCCGGCTGTTATCACGGCCGGCGAATCAACGACCTTAATATGGAATGTTTCGGGGACCAATACAGTTTCAATAGATCAAGGCCTAGGTTCCGTGGCAGCTGCCGGTAGTCAAGTTGTGTTCCCTACTGCTACTTCCGTTTATACGCTGACGGCGAGCAATCTCGCTGGCACCACGTCCAAATCGATCATTGTCAATGTTAATCCGGCGCCCATCGTTATAAACTTTGACGTTAATCCGGCCGTGATTAATTCAGGAGCCTCGGCAGCTCTAATATGGAGTGTATCCAATGCCAATGCCGTTTCTATCGACCAAGGTATAGGAAGCGTATCTCTGAACGGGAATAAACTGGTATCACCCACAGATACCACTACCTATACTCTTACCGCCAGCGGTCCTGCTGGAACGATAACCAAATCAGTCGTTCTCCATGTTAATGCGCCCATTGTTGCCGTATTTAACGTTGATCCCAACATAATCGCTGTGGGTAGTTTGGCAACTCTGCACTGGGATGTAACTGGAGCAACTTCGGTTAGTATAGACCAGGGAATCGGCAATGTTCCACCAGTCGGCTCGAAGGTCGTATATCCTTACTACACTACAACATATACTCTAACCGCGAGCAGTAGTTGTTGCTCAGTCAGCAAGGCAGCTGTGTTGACCGTCGGTAACTATTATCCGTACCAATTGCCTTTTGGCTATCCTTACGGCTTTCCACCCACTTATCCTTACAGGTACGGCTATCCTTATATGCACGGTCCAATTGTTGATATCTTTAATATCAGCCCCGGCACCATCGCTAATGGCAATACCGCAATTTTATCCTGGCATGTCGTTGGCGCTAATACAGTTGTCATTACCGGCATAGGTACAGTTCCATCCAGCGGCTCAGTCCCGGTATCACCCGGCATCAGCACTACCTATGTTTTAACTGCCATCAATGATTTCGCCACCACAACCAGCAGTGTTACAGTTCAGGTTCAGTAGGAGAGGCAAACCAAGTTTATCAGTTTAATTCTGTATTAGAACAAGGGCTTCCCAGTAATCCCTGGCCGGGAGATTAGAACTAAGAAGGCCCTTGTTCTAATACCTTAACTGCAGCTTTGCTTGTGGACTTTATATTTAGAATGCTAGACTTTGTTAGCGGCATATGTGGAAAGAATCCCCTGTCTGGTATCATAACTAGCTAAGCTTAAAAGGCTAACCAACATGTACAAAAAAATACTCGTTCCACTAGATGGCTCTAACGCTGCTGAAATTAGTATTCCGTACGTTGAGGAGCTGGCAGCTAACCTGGATGCCGAGATTATTGTAGTAAGCGTATACGAGTCGTCCGACGATATGAGCCGTCTCCACAGCTATTATCTGGAGCGTATTGTGAATCAGATACAGCGCCAAATGCAACAACTGCAGTCTGTAAAGGATATAAAGGTACGTAGCGAGGTTCTTCAGGGTAAGCCGGCAAAACAACTGCTCCAATACGCCGATAAAATGAATATTAGTCTCATAGCTATGTCAAGTTACGGTTCATCCGGACGCGAGGCAAAGCTTCTGGGTAATATAGCGACCAAAGTTCTTTGGTCGACGAACAGACCGGTCCTACTAATCAGGACGCCGGCTAGTGAAGATGCCATTAAACAAAGAAGGTTAGTTAAAAAGATACTGGTGCCACTAGACGGCTCCAAAACGGGAGAAACGATCGTTGAATGTGCTGAAGTGCTGGCCCGAGCCCTGGATGCAGAGCTATTGCTGTTCCAGGTTCTGGAGCCGCTGAGAATCGTGGCCGGCTTTGAAACTGTCACCCCCTATACCATCCCCCAGGGTGAAGAAAGTATAAAGGCCTCAGCCAGAAATTATCTCAACGGAGTAGAAAAACCACTCAAGGAAAAAGGCATTAAAACATCGAGGGAGATAGTCTGGGGTTCGGCGGCCGAGAGAATCATAGAATATGCCGAGGCAAATACCGACCTCGTAACCATTTCGTCTCATGGGCTATCAGGAGTCGGCAGATGGGTGCTTGGCAGTGTTACCGAAAAGGTGTTGCAGGTTGGAGATAAACCCGTGCTGGTAGCAAGGCCAGTCAAGCCATAACTATATAAGCCCCATAGTCTCGTCTCTTACAGGGAAAGTTGACGGAAAGACCTCCAGTTTAATCTCAATCGATTTAACTTGAACGAGAAGAAGATTTGAAAAATGTGGATACCGATATAAAAGTAGTTGGCCTGCGTTCTCTGCCGCGACGTCAGGTAATGATAACGCTGGCTGGAGTGCTGGTGGCGATATTCTTGAGCTCACTGGACCAGACCATCGTAAGTACCGCCATGCCGCAAATTATCGCCGACCTTGGAGGATTTGCTCATTACACCTGGTTGGCTACAGCTTATTTAGTGACATCCACTGTCGTTTTGCCGATCACCGGAAAGCTGACCGATATGTACGGCCGCAAGCACTTTTACACCGCAGGGATCACGCTTTTTATAGTGGGGTCCTTACTTTGCGGACTGAGCCAGACTCTGACACAGATTATAATCTTTCGTGGACTGCAGGGCATCGGTGCTGGAATTATGATGGCCAACGCCTTCACTGTCATCGGCGATCTTTTCCCTCCGGCTGAACGCGGTAAATATCAGGGTTTAGTAAGTGCTGTATTCGGTATATCGGCTGTTATCGGGCCATCTCTGGGCGGCTTCATAACAGACGTCTTTTCCTGGCACTGGATTTTTTATATAAATATCCCGCTGGGCATTATTGTTATTTTTATGTTCGCCTTCTTTTTCCCGAACTTTCGTCTTGACAACCTTAGACATCGAATTGACTGGGCTGGGATAGCGACGCTTATAGTTGCTGTTATACCACTGCTGCTGGCTCTGTCCTGGGGCGGGACTGAATATCCATGGGTCTCAATTCCAGTGATTTCATTGTTCGCCTTATCAGTAGCTGGAATCATAATCTTCCCGGTCATAGAACGTAGAAGCGAGGAGCCGATAGTGCCGCTCGAAATTTTTAGAAACCCTGTTGTGGCAGTATCGACCCCAATTATCTTTCTTACCGGTTTCACTATGTTCGGCAGTATCATAATTATCCCGCTATTCTTTCAGGGAGTGCTGGGGCTATCGGCGACTCAAAGCGGCAGTTTCCTGACGCCAATGGTGCTTGGTCAGGTATTCGGCAGCTTCTCATCAGGACAGGTGTTGGCACGTACCGGAGGCCATTATCGAATTCAAGGCGCTGTCGGGCTGGCATTGATGATCGCCGGTCTAGCGCTTCTAACTAGAATAACCCCAGATACAAGCTTTACAATAGCCGTTGTGGACATAATACTGGTTGGATTCGGGCTAGGCATTACCCTGCCTCTTTATACTATAGCCCTCCAAAATTCAGTTTCCTACAATATATTGGGCGCTGCCACTTCTGCCGTGCCTTTTTTTCGGTCAATGGGCGGTGCTGTAGGCTTAGCCATACTCGGCTCCGTAATGACCAATCGCTTTACTTCCGACTTTATCGGCAAGCTTCCAGAAACCATCAAAACGCTAATTCCGCCTCAAATATTGTCCTTGATGGCACGCAACCCTGAAGTATTAGTCAGCACGCAGGCACAGGACCAGTTAAAAAACCTGTTTAGCCAGGCAGGGCCGCAAGGAGCCGCTCTTTATCAACAAACAATGGAGATACTTCGCCAGGCACTCAATGCCGGCCTGGTTGAAGTCTTCGTAATAGCTCTGGCCATCACTGTTCCAGCCTTAATTCTGAGCTTTTTCATCAAAGAGATTCCGTTGCGTAAGCAACATATACGTGCCGACGAGCCAAACACAGCTGCGAACCTACCAGACAATTAGTACTACCTCCACCATTGGAGATTGTGATACTATGAATTTAATGAAAGGGAGGAGAACATGAGAATCAGAGATATCATGACTTGGGACGTGGTTACTGTGTCTAGTGACACACCCATCATGGAAGCCAGGAAAATCATGAACGCGCACAATATCCGGCGACTGCCTGTAGTCGACAGAGGCAAGCTTGTCGGTATGATAAGTCGAGACGGCATTACTCGTGCCAGTCCTTCACCGGCCACTAGCCTCAGCGTTTGGGAAATCAATTACCTGCTGGCAAAAATGACGGTAAAGGACATCATGTCAAAGAGCTTAGTCACGGTTACTCCTGACATGACGGTAGAAAGTGCAGTGGCTCTGGCACAAAGTAAAGGGGTGGGAGCTCTACCCGTCATAGACGGCGGCACCCTGGTAGGTATAGTGACTACCGATGATTTCTTCTATAAAATCCTGAATCCTATGCTGGGCATAGGCAAGCCTGGCATCAGATTACTGATCCACAACTGCAGCACACCCAAATGTATACAGCATGTGATGGAAATTATGGAGGTTATGGAGGTCGTCGGGAAAAACAAAGTAAAGATACTTGCCGTTGACACTATGCCAACTCCTGAGGGCGAGCCTCAATTGATGTTACATCTGGACAATGCTGATCCCGCCAAGATAATAAAAGTACTGGCTGACAGCGGTTTTACAGCAGAGGTAATGGAGCGCTAGAAAGCTGTAATAGCTAATTTAAGCCGTAAACTAAATTCAATGGCCAGGTGAATACAAACTTTTATACACTTCGAAAAAGGCTGGTGAGTTGGACAAAGCCATAATAATTTATAGCACGAGAACCGGGACTACAGAGATAATGGCTGTGGCCATACAGGTCGGACTCAAAGAGGCCGACGTGGAAGTCACAACGAAAAAGGCGGAAAAGTCGAAGGCAAGCGACCTTAAAAACTTCGATGCTGTGATTCTTGGATGTCCCACGTATTATAACGACTTACTGCCCTCCATGAAATCATTTCTTTTTGAAATTCGAAAGGTAAACTTAAAAGGAAAGGTGGGAGCTGCTTTTGGGCCTTATGCCTGGAGCGGTGAATCAGTTCAAACGATAACTGATACCATGAAGCACGTTTTCCAAATGAATGTTATCGAGCCCGGCCTAAAGTTGCTACAGAGGCCGGAAAGAAGCGATATGGAAGCCTGCGTAGAATTCGGCAGAAAAATCGCCGCCAAAATAAAAAAGGCAAAAAGTTGACGGTGATCGAAAGTAAATTCTGAGCGGTGAAATTCTGCTTCTTACAATGTTTATCCGTTAGTGATTCGCCAGCTCGACCACGGTAACGCCGGCACCACCTTCACCCCAATCTCCTAACCGAAAAGACTTGACCAGAGGATGTTCCGCCAGCGTCTCGTGCACCGCCTGCCTCAGCACTCCCGTTCCCTTACCGTGGAGAATACGCACTGAGGGTAATCCCGCCATAAAGGCTGTGTTAAGATAACGGTCAAGCTTGGGCAAGGCTTCATCTATCCTCATCCGTCGTATACGCAATTCAGAATCCACTACCACTAAACTAACCTTTCAAATTGCAACCGCAGGATTCTTTTCGTCTTTTCGGTAATCTTCACCCTGTCGTTAATTCTCCAGCCGACTACCCACATAATGTGTCTTGATGAGCTAACCAAAGGCACCCGGTCTCGCCAAGTTCGGGGAATTTTGGCGTCGACCATAAAATCCTGGAGCTTTTTGGTCTGAGCCATGCCCAGAGGCTGAAAACGGTCGCCCGGTCGACGCTGCCGCACTACCAGTCTTTGGTCAACCTTGTCCAGATCAAAGCCGGCAATTAGGCCGTTATCGCAGCCGTCTGACTGTTGGACTATATCCGCCTTAACCCGCCAGCCGGGTAAATCAGTCTCACCAGGGATATTAATGCAGTATGTGCCCTGGAGCAAAGGCAAGGGACATACTGAAACACGAGTCGGTGTCAAAACCAGACGGCCGTACTCAATAGACAGTGTCAAACCGCCAGGCAGGTGAAATCTCTTTCCTGCCGGTTTCGACAAAGATTCAACCATGGCTTCGATATGGTCGGCCTCTACGTCTTTAAGATCACCTCTTAGTTCTCTAACCGCTTTTCTAAAGACCTGCCTTTGTAGTGCGCTCGGTAGAGCTAGCATCTTGTTTAAGTCGAGATAAAGCGCTTCGCCGTCTTTTTGTATTAAACCCGGCCAAACCACAGAAGCTTGTTCTTCAATAAAAGAGATGTCATCACCGGCGATATCGGCTAGCCTTAGCAGTGCCTTGTCAATACCGGGGTTATAGCTTCTGAGTACAGGCAGCAACTCGAGGCGAATACGGTTTCTTAAGAAGGAAGGCAACTCGTTGGATGAATCGCTCCGCGGAGCCAGGCGGTATCGGCGGCAGTAGCCCACGGTTTCCCGTCGGGCAATTTCAAGCAGCGGCCTGATCAGTTCAAGCCGGCAACTTTTCTCAGCGTACGGCAATGCTGAACGTGATTGCAGGCCACGCAAGCCCGTGGTGCCCGCACCACGCAGCAAATGCAGTAGAATAGTCTCGATATGGTCGTCGCAGGTGTGCCCTGTTACCACCTTAGAGGCACCCACCTTGATAGCTATGTCAGCCAGGAATTTATAACGGACTTCTCGAGCAGCTTCCTCTAACGAGCCCTTCTTTCGGTCACGGTACGCCGCTACATCCTGGCTGTCAATGGTGACGGGCATACCAAGTTTTTTCGCCAAAGCCAAAACGTAACCCGCATCCGCATCGGATTCAGCCCTTCGAAGCTGGTGATTGAGATGGGCTGCATGTAGCTCTACACCCAGGCCGTCTCGGTGCCGGGCTAGAATGTGAAGCAAACAAACCGAATCGGCACCTCCCGAAACTGCCACTACCAGCTTATCACCGTCTGAAATAAGACTTTGCTTGCGGATAATGTCAATGACTTTTTCGTCCGGCGATTTGTCTTTTCCGGCCAACTTAGCCCTCTCTCAGATGGCAGGTATCGCTCAACGATACCAGGCGAGTATGCCCATCGTTAAAATCAATTATACTGATGCTGCCGGTCTGTACTCTAAGCCGTTCAATGGTGGTCAGCGGCCATCCCAAAGCACTACAGATAGTCGCCACGCAAGTAAAAAAGTGGCTGACCACCACCACATTGCCGTGGTCATGTCTGTCCATTATTGATTGAATTGTCGCCCAGACTCTATCAGCCAGCTCTGAGACGCTTTCGCCGCCAGGCAACTTTTCAGTGCCCAGCCCCTGCCGCCAGTTAAGTAAAAACTGGCCAAAACTGGTCCCCAAATCGGCAATTGAGACGCCTTCAAGCTCGCCGACTTCCATCTCCCGTAAATCTGGTTCAACCTGCACTGTTAAATTATGGTAGCCGGCGATCGCCTGTGCTGTATCCAGTGCGCGTTTTAAAGGGCTGGAATAGATGGCGCCTATTTCAGTATCTTTTAGAGCTAGGCCTAGTCTGGCTACCTGCTCTTTGCCGACCTCGCTTAACTCGGTATCGCTGCTGCCGCCCTGAATTCGCCTTTCCTGGTTCCAGGCGGTCTCGCCATGTCTTACCAGAATAAGTTTAATTGGTTGCCTCCTTAACGTACTTTAGACCATAGCGTTTAGCTAAATTCACCCGCTTAGTATACGGCGGATGGTCATAAGATAACAGCTCCGACCACCGGCTCGGATTGGCCACACTCAGATTTTGATTTGTTAGCCTGGTCATGGCGGCAATAAAAGCCTGCGGTTTAGCCGTCAGGTCTAGAGCTGCCTTGTCAGCGTTGGCCTCAACGTACCTGCTGTAAGAATTAGTCAATGGCCTTAATATTGAGCTAAAAATTCCCAATGACAAAAACAGCACTGGAAGCGCTGCCGCGTCGGCAACGCCATTAAAATTAAATGGAACGAGGCTGGCTTTTAAAACCAGATTCGATAGGTATAAGACCAGCAAAATCATAGCTGCCTGCAGAGCGATGAGCTTGGGAATATCATTGTGGAGGTGATGCCCCAGTTCATGCGCCAGTATCACCTCAATCTCATCCGGGGTATATGCATGGAGCAGGGTATCAGTGAGAATAATACTCCTCGCCCTGCCCAGACCGGCTAACATAGCGTTGGCCGTGGTGCCTTTGCTGCTCAAGTCCATAGTAAATACACGGGAAATCGGGGCTCGAGCTCGCTTCGCCAGATTCGTCAGTCTTTTCTTAAGTTTTGCATCACTAAGTGGCTCTAACTTAAAGAACATGGGTAGCAGCAAAGTCGGCGTCAGCCGCGTTAACAGCAAGCTTAGCAGGCATAAAAATACGGCCGCCAATAACCACCAGATGCCCGGGAAACGGCCTAGCAGCCAGTAAATAAGAATAACCACCACCAGACCCAGTAAAAAGCTTAAGACTGCAGCTTTGGCTCTGTCCGCCACCCATGAATTTAATTTTTGATGTGACAAACCGAAGCGGTGCGACAGGATAAAGCCCTGGTAGTAGGTCAGCGGCGTCAAAATTATCCCCAGGCCAACTGCCAGAATAATAAAATACAAAGCCGATGCCCAGGGTTGAGGAAAATCTAAAAATTGGCTCAGCTTGACGGAGACGCCGCCGAAAACAAGCACTAGCAATATAGCGCCGACTATGGCCAAGTCGATTAAGGACAGTCGCCTCATAAGCCCGGAGTATTTTCTGGCAAGCTTTTGACGCTTATAGTTCAAACGAGGCGGTATTGATTGCATTCTGTAACCCAAGCAGAGTCAGTCTAAAACGAGATTGGTGCGATGGATAGATTTAGGACGTTTGGCAAAACCAAGGGCCTTGGTCACCTGTTCCGGCCGGCCCGCACCCTTTTCATCGCAGCGTAGTCGCATCCCCAAAATACACACGGAATCCTGGCAATCGATAAGCCGAAGGTCATCCACCAGAGCACGCAAATCATAGTAACGGTCGCCGGTATCCCGGTGATGGTGCCACGGCAGTTCCTTTTTTAATAGAAAGGATTTCAAAGCCGACTCTACTTTTTCGCGCCCTTCTTCCACCTCCACCTCAACCCTGTATTCAACAGATCTAACCTGAGATTGAAGCGACGGAACGTTAGTCCCCACCGGCTGAACTTCAAGCAGTGCGATACCGCGAGGCAACTGCTTTTCAATTTTCTCCGTAAAATATTGCGGGGAGACCCATCGAGACAATGAAACATCCATCAACTCAGCCTCGCTGGTGACCCCAACCAGCAAGGGAGCTGCCAAGGCAATCTGTGGATGAGGAGTGAAACCTTCCGAATAAGCTAAGGGGAGGCCAGCCCGGCGTAAAGCTCTCTCCCAAAGCCTCATTAAGTCTAAGTGCGATAGAAACTTGAGCTCTTCACCACGGCCGAACTTAAGGCGCAGGCGCTGCATCCTTTTCCCTGGTTATCTGAATCTTCTCTATCTTCCGCCCCTTCATCTCAGCGATAATTATTTTCAGGTCCTTGTATTTTAAGTGCTCACCTTGCTTGGGAATACGCCCTAAGTGGCTGAGAATGAACCCAGCCACAGTTTCATAGTCGCCGGTAGGCAGGTCCAAATCCAGTTGCTCATTGGCTTCGTCCACCCTGACGCCGCCGTCCACTTCACAGGTATGAGCGTCGATAGCTACGAAGTCCTTTTCTTTTACCGCCAGTTCATCGCCGATAACGCCCATTATGTCCTGAGTTAGTTGCTCCAAAGCGGCTATACCGGCCACGCCACCATACTCGTCCACTATTGCGACCATATGGTAGTTGTTATCCCTCATTTCAGCCAGAAGCTCGCCCAGCCGCTTGGTCTGGGGCACAAAATGCACCGGCCTAACCAGCTCATCGATAGGGTCATCTGGCTTCAGTGAATTTTTAGCCTGAGCCATCAGCACGTCTTTAATCGATAAAACACCGACCACGTTATCCGTTGTGCCCTTATAAACCGGAAAACGAGAGAAGGGATACTGCCCATAAATTTCAAGAAAGCCGGCTAAAGTCGTACCCTGTCTCAGCCATGTAACCTCGGTCCGCGGCTGCATTACTTCACTGACTGGCTTGTCAGCGAATTCGAAGGTATTATGCAGCATCTCTGCTTCTTCCTCTTCCCAGACCCCTTCCGCCTCACCGACGGTAATGGCGGTGCGGAACTCCTCCTCGCTTATCGTCGGGCGCACGTTGCCGTCTCCAGCCATCCTGGTGAATCTGATGCCGATGTGGTTCAGTACGTAGACGAATGGGTAAAGTGCTGTGGATATAATTTCTATCGGCCTGGCATAGGCCAGTGCTATTTTTTCTCCATAGCGGGCAGCCAGGCTCTTGGGAATAAGCTCGGCAAAAATCAAAGTTAATATGGTAATAACTATAGTGGCGATAGCCACTCCTAAGTTCTCTTTCCACAGCGACACGGCCATTACCGTTCCCAGAGTAGCTACTGCCGTCTCGAAGAAATTGATGCACAAAAGTACGGTAGCCAG
>Ga0153916_10000289_pt1 | contig 32836 bp, 19 predicted proteins | sample Opewatmetagenome_FD_109642 | JGI IMG/M metagenome (GOLD analysis project Ga0153916, IMG submission 109642) | Freshwater wetland microbial communities from Ohio, USA - Open water 3 Core 3 Depth 4 metaG | ecosystem: Environmental > Aquatic > Freshwater > Wetlands | place: USA: Ohio, Lake Erie...
AATTCTTATCCTTTTTGATCTTTTTAGTTAATTAATTGTTAAATCTCATTTTTCTATTGACTTAGGTGTGATGGGAATTTAATTTTATCTAAAATTCAGAAATAATGGAAATTCATCCTACTTTAAAGATTAATTATCTATGCCCCAGTTGCCGCTCTTATTTAAGAGTCTGGAACTACATAATTTTCACAGTTAAATATCATTCTGATAATAAAAAGGCCCTTTTATTATTAAATCCGGAACTTGGTAATTATGACCTGATACATCATTCATCAGTGAAATGTAAAGAAGGAGAAATAGTAGATTTCTTTTGTCCTGTTTGTCATGCTGATCTTACGGCAGCTGAAATCAATAAGAACCTTGCACACGTAATTATGATTGATGAGAATAATAAAGAGTATCATGTGTTTTTTTCAAAAATATGCGGGGAACATTCGACTTTCAAAATAAAGGAAAATGATATTGTAGAAATGCATGGAGAAGACAGTTCTGCTTATGTGAATTATTTTATGTCAAGGTTTAAAAAAGGAAGCACTAAATGAGAAGATTGGTCTCCGCTTAATTTATCATAAAAGTTTTGATCTGGTAAGGAAAATTTGCGAGCAATTCATCAAGCAATATCCATTTATACTGTGGATTGTTTTCATACTTTTTGACCACATTACCCATTTTTAATCAAACAGTTTATCACAGAAATAATATAATACTAGATTTTAAGATTATTTAAATAGGTTAAACTGGTTGACAGGTCTTCAACAGGATCATCAGGAGGCACGGATTCCAATTCGAGGATCAGGCCATAATCCGAGATACCACTTTGCCAGGCGGTGATAAGAAGTTTTTTCCAGTCGACAATTCCCTGCCCAAGAGGCACTATCTTTTTCTTTACCGGATCCCAGTCATGCATATGGAGTGAAATATAGCGTCCGCGATATTTAGCGAGATAAGCGATGACATCAAAGCCTTCTGAAATACAGGCAATCTGGAACTGCATTTTGATCAGTTCCGGATCAAACAGACCCATTAGCAGGTCATAAAGTTGTTCGCCATTAAATACAGGTCCGATAGTGTGATTATGGTAAACAAGTCGTAATCCTGCATCCTTTACAAGAACAGCCGCCTGGTTTAATTCTTCAGCAACCTGTTTCCATTGATCAAGAGTCGCATCCTTGCCAAGAGCTGCACCTGACAATACAATATCGTTCAGACCGAATTCCTTTGCATATGTGATAGTTTTTGGAAGCTCATCACCCTTCAATTCAGAGTGACCAAAATGACAAGTTATACAGAACAAACCTGCATCTTCAATTTTCTTGCGCAATTCAGTCGCTGTATATATTGTAAGTGGACCAAATCCTGATTCCTTATATCCATTGGGGGAACACATCTCGATACCTTTAAACCCCAGGGCTTGTATTTTCCGGAGGGTATTATCAAAATCCTTTGCGAGCAAATCTTTAACACCCCAGGACTGAAAACTCAGGGGCCAATTAAAGGGAGAGGTTAAAGGTTTCAGAGACTCTAATGGCATGTACCTTACTGCTATGACACCCATTGCGCTGGTACCCAAAAATTTTCTTCTTGAAATAAGTTTCATTTTAGTTCTCCTTTCAATTTAAGTTTTGACATATTCATTTAAATGTTGTACAAACTTTTTTCTATATAACAGGATATTTTTGATAACAGTCATAATTTTTCTGTACTTATTATTCGTAACGCAATATCCACCACATATTTTGGTGTCTCAATTATCCGGTTTCCTCCGTTATGGGTAAAATTTTCGCTGGCAATCACAGCTCCCGTCGCAGGATTGATCCATTCCGCATTATATGTACCGGGTTCAAAATTAAAGACCAGGTTCTCCTGGTAGTCTCCCGGGATAACATTATAGCAGGATCCCATTTCCATGGGTTCCCAGTACCAGCAACCATAATCAGAGTGATGGATATAAAAAACGTACAGTTCACCTGGTTTACTGATCGCACGCGTAAAAGTACCTGATGGATTTTCACCTGCAAGAAATGAGGTATCTTGTGTCGCCCTGAAAAAATCAAAACTATACATGAAATTCTTAAGTGTTTTTAATTGTCCTAAGAGTTTATAGTTTTCCGTTCCGGCTGCACCAGAATTAAATGTTGAATACAAACCATTAAGTTGCATAAATGCAGCGCCGCCCCCTACGAGGAATTCCCATGCCTCAACGCGTGAAGCGGCGATTTTATCTCCATCATAATATGGATAATAGGCAGTTTCAATCAGCACCATAGGCTTATTATGGAGATATTCCCAGTCAAGATTTGCAAGTCCCCATGTGTATTCATTCATGAGAACGTTAACTCTGGAGTCAGCTGAAAAATCTCCCGGACCTCCTCTTGTGTGTGAATCAATAGTTTGTGCGATCAGATGTTTATTGGGAAGTGAACTTTCAGCACTTATCACCGCATCAATCATTTTATCGATCCATTGATTATAAAGAACCGGAAGACAGCCATCCTGGAATGGTTCATCGCAAATATCAAGAATCACATTATCAAATTCGTTAACTTCTTCAGTTATTTTTTTCACATATGCTTCATGATATCTTGCCAGGGCAGTATCTTTAAGCGTCTGAACTTCATTAAATACGCAATTGCCTATATTCTGAATATTATTGACATGATACATGGGTTGAAATTCCCACCGGTCAGGATACATACCATTGAAAAAAGCAATATCCACAATAATATTCCGGTCTCTGGCTTTTGATATAAAGTCCTTAAGTCGCAGAAAGTAGGCATCATTCCATTTATCCAGATCAATCTTATTCCCACCCAGCACTTCATGAGCCCCTGGTAATGATGTTTTTACCCAGGGAAGAATCTGCCGGCCATTACGTGCCCCCAGGTTATTATCCTGCATATATTCACCATCTTTTTCAATATAAGCGCCGGGATATATACGAGTGAAATTCATTCCATATTCTGCCAGCGTATCCAAAAATGTGATATAATCAAAGTCCATATTGGTAACCGCACCATAGTGCTGATCAGATGTAATTAAAAAAATCGGTTTTCCCTTATAGGAAAAATAATGAGGATTTTCAGGATCCAATGTAATTGGACCATTTTCCTGAATCTGTGCCAGTTTACAGCTAAAAAACAACAGGAACAGTACAAATATTTGTATCTTTTTCATTTTTATCTGGATTATAATAAATCAGTTCATTTGAAATACACCCGGGATAACTGTCAATATAAATGAATTTTGACTCTTAACTAATTATACCTGCTTTATACTAATATCTGATGACCACCTTCTGTACTGACGGCAGGGATAAGGTAAAGTCAGCATAACAGGACTTCTCGATATTACTGATTTTATACTGAACAGGGTTATCACCTGCCTGCAGTGATTTTATAGTCGAAATATTAGCCGGAAGCAGGATGTGGCCTTTCAGTTCATCACCGCTGCCGGTTAATAAGATATCGATTTCATTCCTGGCTTTATTATAAAAATACTGATAGGCGACATACCCGTCTGAAGCCGGGAAATGAATGGTAACATTTACTGAATCAACTGAAGCTGAGGTCCATCTGGGAGCAATGGTAACTTTATCGAATGCAAGGCCGTCATTCTTTACACCCGCCAGTCCTTCCACGAGCGCTGCCATACCCAGTGCAGCTGCCCAGTTATCAGGTCCGCCAAATGAAACTGCTTTTGATTCAATATAAAATGGTTTATCAGCAACCGTGATGCCTATTACTGCATATATTCCGCCTTCCAGGGGAGCATGAAATTGCAGTTTTTCAATTTTTTTATCAGGTTGCGGATTATCAATTACTGCCCAGCATACCCCTACTTTTGTACTGCAGAGATTGGGGCCTGACCATGCAATGCCGGACCGTTCGGTTTTAAGCTCGGAAAACCACCAGTTGGTAACCTCTTTATATTTCATCAGGTAGCGCGAGGCTTCCGTTCCATCAGTATAAATAAATGTAATAGCCCCTGCGACATTTGACGGAATATTATCTGAGGAAGAATGAAGAAGGTATATTGCTCCTGCCATATCATTCACAGGGACTTCGACTGACCGTGGAAAACCTGGTTTTGTTGATACTGCTATTACAGACTTTCTCTGATTTTGTTCAGGATCAATAACGTTAAATCGAATTCCCGCATACACCTGGTCACCGACTGGCAATCCGCGCATATCATTACCTGGACGATTATCGTTCATCCAGGTAAATGAATTTTTCCCGCCTTTGTCAAAAAGATCCATATTCGCATAAGCCGAAATATCTATCGGTTTATATAAGGGAGCAGCAGGAGGTGGTGGAATTGAACCGGTATAGGAAAAATAGAGCTTATCACCATATTTTTTTGATAAAGCCAGCATCCGGTCAATGATTTCGGATGCGTAATTTTCATAACCGTTTTCATAAGCGCCGCGGGCCAACTCTCCTATGGCATGCCCGGCTACTCCACCATTCATATATTGCCACTTTGCATCGTGCTGACCAAAACCCTTTTCAAATGGAGGATAGATTGAATACCACTCGCCTGGTGAACCTGAAGGGAGATTATTTTTAAGTTCAAGATAGGTTTTAATAATAGCCACATTAATTTCATGTGGCAACCTTCTATTGGTGCTATATGCATTGGCCTGGGCTATCTGTGATTTCTCATCCACACCAAGATTGCGTTTCACAGTCGGGTCTTCGTCAATAAAATGAGTGAAATATTTGCCATTCCACGATAAATCGATTAATCGTTTCAGGATTTCTTCAGCGCGGATAAGGTATTTTGATGCTTTTTCATGGTTTCCGGCATATTCATACATTTCAGCCAATTGCAGACAGGCTTCATAATAACCTGTATTATCCCCAAAAAATATCCCGTACCTGGTTTTCCCGGGAACAACCACCATGGTCGGACTGATCGGGGCATAAGGAGTATATTCGTCATCCACCTGGAAATCCCACGAATCTATGCAATAAGGCCTCTTCAGCAATTGAAATCGTTTCGACCACCTTATAGAATCTGTCACACAATAATCGAGGGCCCTGGCTGCACTTTCAAGGGTGGCCTTCATCCATTCGCTATCGCCGCTGGCTTTCCAGTGTTTGTAGAACATGTTGACATAATTGTATTCGGGGTGATTTTCAGGAGGTTGTCGAACAAACCAGGCGTCGTTGATTACCCTGAAAAAATTAATAGGTGAGTATGCGGTCTGGTAATAATCAGGAGCCTCATTACCTGCTCTCACAAAGCTCCATATCATGCCATCTTCCCTCTGAGCATTACGCATCAGATCTGTAAATTCATTTCCCCAGGGCAGAAAATACTGAATCCCTGACATGACATTATTATTATCCAGGACCCATGGCACATAAAAATGATAAGTCTTTCCGTTCCATGTCACTTTACCGTTTTCATCATACAGGCCTTTTTTAAGAATTTCGAACAATTCTTTTGACTTGCCATTATCATCTATATTGGTCACAGGAACAAGATTAAATCCGGTTGAAGCCAGAATTTTTCCTTTCTTATCGAAAAGTGCAATGATGTGTTTGCCGGCAGACCCTCCGGCATAAAATTCAGTAAAAGGTGTTGCAGGCAAGTTAACATATTCCCTGCCGCTGGCATCTTTTACTGAAATAGTGCCGGATCCGATACATTTTACGGTTATTTTGTCAAGAGGCCTGACATCATCCAGGGTCTGAATAATGGTCAGATCAGGCAAAACCTGTGAAAACACAATGAAAGGAGATAAGCCGATGATCAATAATAATGAAATGATCCATTTTGCTAATGGCTTATTTTTTTTGTTTGCAGACATTTTAATTTTCATTTGTCTTTGAAGTTAGTAATGTAAGTTGTGAATAGATATCAATAAGAAAGATCTTTTATTGTCTGGTCTATATTCCGGGTATCCCTGAATCAACCTTACGTTTCGCATCGCCCTTATTAATTATGTTGTTCAATTTCAGTACCCGGTAGTGTTTAACCGGGATATCGATTATTCCTCCATCATAGTCCCTCAGGATACCATTCCATGATCTTCCATATTTATCGTTATTCAGATTTTCAGCATAAATAACGTTTCCGCCTGCCCAGTCTACCAGCACCATACCGTATATTTGTAAAGCCCTGGCAACGGAGAGTTCGCCAGGCTTTAAATCGAATTTGCCAAGGTCAAGAGCCGGATCAAGTTGAATGACAGCACCCTCGGGGATTCCATTTACAAGCTGACCGTCAGTCCAGGCGGCAGGGAAAACGAATTCCTGGAAAGCATTAAACCTTGATGCGGCAGCTATTTTATGGCGAATTTCACCTGCTTCTACCTCGCCGAACATGATAAGTCCGGCTATTATAGGTACACCTGAGGCTCTTCCCGGGCCATGGAAATGAACACTTTCTCCATTCTTTATATCGGTGTCGGATAAATCAAAAACGCCTGGTCCATCTAATCTATAACGCATGCCTGTATTCGATTCCCATGAACCATCTGCCAGTTTTCGGGCTCCCCACATATCCCAGGCAGTCATGGTCTTCCAGTCAATTATAGCAAGATGCATATCGCCTGCCGAATCCGGGATAGCCCCGGCAGGCAGGGGAACTGGCAAAGAATCGAATGATTTACCATGGCCAAGATACTGACGATCCGTTTTCCAGATTACTTTTTCACTTTCGGACAAATAGTGTTTTTTAAACACTACAGGTTGTGCAGTACTATCCACTTCGAAAACCGGGATGGTGTACCGGTTGATATTTATACCAAAACTCTGGTGTCGGGGATCTTTTGCCAGCAGTGAAATAAAATAATCACTCCTTGGATCAATTTCAGGATTTTCACCAATGGGTTGGTTCCAGAAACTTGAATCCGAGAAAAATCTTTTCCAGACGGTAACGTCACTGGAAACTTTAGCAGGTTGTTTGCAATAAAGCAAAATGGCTGAAAGACTCAAAAAAAGAATAATTTTTTTCATATCAGGATCGTCTTCTCTGAAAAATGAAAGAATACTTAATTAATGTTACTTGCATAATAGCATAATAGCTTATTTTATTGCTGTTGCCCTTACTGCAATATATGGTAAACCCGGAAGTGGTATTTCAGTCTGTCCGTTAAATTCTCCCTCAACCGGTGTAATTGTCATATTCCAGGCATCGATTACTTCAAGTTTGAATTTAACTTTATCAGGCAGATAAAGCCTTGCCTTTGCCTGCTGGCTGTTTCCGTAATAAAACAGGTAAAACTCATTGGCTTTAATCAGATGTGTTTCCTTGTTCCAGGCATTGTGCAATGGATATACTCCTTCCACAGGTGTCTCGGTCATAATTCTATGCAGAAAAGCAATTCTTTCAGGGCTTTTTCCATAAAGTGTTCCTCCTTTTGACCACCACAGAATATTCTGTGGATGTACATATGTTTCTCCGTGGGTACAATATGCTCCCCGGCACCATGCTATCCAGAAACGGTTGACCATTTCTTCAGGGGTAAGATTTCCCCAGTCATTAGGAATGTTTCCTTCATACACACATTCATCAATTATGACAGGTTTATGATACAGTTCCCGCCAATCCTGGATATCCTGAAAATAAGGGGTCTGGATACTTAAGTGGGTGATCCAAGGTTTGGAATGGTTATACCAGGCCATCCCGTTGTGAATACTGCAAAGGTGTTTGTAAGGATCATAAGTTTGAATTACCCGGAAAAGGTCATCCCATTCTTTCTCGGTTTTTCCCATGATATCGTATTCATTGGCCATCGACCACCAGACATTCCTGTAGGCTGCTATACGTGCGATCAGGTAACGAAGGTAGAATATTGCCTGTTCATGATTCATTTTATCAAAATTCCATTTACCGAAATCATAAGGATGAAAAAGGATCACATCTGCTTCAATCCCAAGCTTTTGCAATTCAAGAATTTTCTGTTCAAAATTTCTGAAAAAGTCAGGATTGGGCCTTGAAAAATCCCAGCCTTTTTCCTTTGAACCCTCAAATGGATAGAAAGGAGGTTCATTATTGATATATACGTCATAGTTCTTGGGCATCACCGTCATGCGGATCTTATTAAATGCAGTCTTTGAAAGAGTAGCAAGTGTTTGCTGTACCAGATCATCAGGTTGATGTACCCAGGCATAGCAGGTTGTCCCAACCGGATAAAAAGGAGTACCATCGGCATATCCGAAGTGAAATACATCCCGGACGCTAACAGGTCCGCGATTACCGGTTCCAGCAGGTGAGCAGGTAAATTTTCCGGACCTTGCATTAAGTTCTTTGATATTGCTGGATGTGATCCATGTCCATTCCCCTGGCTCATCAGGCATGAAACGGATTTTATAGATACCATTCCCATCATAGAAACCCTCAGGCTCAAGGACGCGGTTTTTGAATTTGAATTCACCACTAAATGTGACATCAGTAAAAAAATTTCCAGTATAGGGACCTTTAAGTGTCAACTCGAAAATCTCATATTGTTCTACCGTTTGTGCGTAAAGCAAACCCTGAGAAACAACCAGGCATATTCCTGTAAAAATTAAAAAAATTTTTCTATTCATAATGTAGATAAAGTTATTGATTTTTTTATCAAGTGCATTACAACAGAATGGTTCTCCCCTTATTTATTCCGGGGCTGTATTATAGCTCATCTATGAAAGCGCTGATAATTGCTTCTATTCATCATTTAATTATAAGCCTGTGTAATTTGTTACCATTGAAAGGTTTATAGAAGTTCAACATTTAAATTTCTTAATAACACAGCCCCTTTACAGAGATAGTTGTTCCAGAAATACTACTCATACCTGAGCGAATCAGCCGGATTAGCCCGGGCGGCACGGATTGTCTGAAAGCTGACTGTAATGGTTGCAATCAGGAGAGTCAACAGTGCAGACAGTACCAGGCTGAACCAGGGGAAATCGATCCTGTAGGCGAAATTTTCCAGCCAGTCTTTCATAAGAAAATAAGCAAGTGGCCAGGCAATAATTATTGCAAGGAGGATCCATTTTACGAATTCCCTGAATAACAGGTTTAGGATCTTAGCAGTCGAAGCTCCGTGAATTTTCCGGATGCCAATCTCCTTGGTCCTTTGCTCTGTAATAAAGGATGAGAGTCCTAGCAGGCCAAGGCAGGCTATGAAGAAAGCCAGAATTGAAAAAAGGGTCAGGACTTTGCCTGTGCGAATTTCATTCTGATATTGCCGGTTATATTCTTCATCAAAAAAAGTATATTCAATTGGCATTCCGGAACTGAATTCATCCCATTTGTCTTCAATATATTTTAGCGTACCGGCCGGATTTTCAGCTGTCATTTTCACTGAAAGGTAGTTCATACCAGCGCCCCAGATCCCAGGTAACAAAAGAAAGCCAGCCGGCCGGATGACCTGGTGGAAGGATTCATAATGAAAGTCTTTCATAATTCCGATGATGCGAAAATGGTCTTCACCTCCATAACTGACTGTTTTGCCCAGGACACCAGGAGTTTCAAACAATCGGGCGGCAGTAGTATTAATGACAATCCCGGATGAATCAGTTGGGTATTCCTTTGAAAAAAACCTTCCGGAGTCAATTTCCATTGAATAGGTTTCCAGAAAATCATGGTCTGTTATAAACATATTCAGAGTTGTCCATTGGTTTTCTTCGCTTCCTTCAAAATGGCATCCCCAGTTATTAAATCCCATTCCCATAATAGCGCTTGAAGCGCTAACTTTTTTTATGGACGGGAAACTTAACAAACTTTCTTTGAAAATATCCACATTATTTCTTAGTCCCTGCGGTCTGTGAATGATAAGGATCTGGTCTTTACTGAATCCAAGATTTTTGTTCTGAAAATATTTCAACTGCTGGTATACAACTAAAGTTCCGGTAATTAAAGCTATTGAAATCATGAACTGAAAAACCACCAGGATTGTTCTCAGAAAAGATCTGCGGCTGCCAGACCGGAATACATCCCTTATAATTACAGCAGGACGGAATGATGAAAGATAAAAAGCCGGATATGCACCGGATAATATTCCAATGAATGAAGCAAGAATGATAATGATTAAAATATTTGATCCGGTAAATAAGTTCTTTAATACAAATTCCTTTCCTGTCAGATTATTAAAAAATGGCAATGTAACCAGCACAATTAACACTGACAGAATCATGGCCAGGAATGAAAGTACTGCTGATTCCAGCAGGAACTGGCGGATCAGCAAAGACCTCCCGGCACCTGCAACTTTTCTAATACCCACTTCTTTTGACCGGCTTGCTGAACGGGCAGTACTGAGATTCATAAAATTAATACAGGCAATCAAAAGAGTAAAAATAGCTACGATGGAAAAAATATAGATATACAGAATATTCCCGTTAGGTTCAATTTCACCGTTAAGGTCAGAGGTCAGATGGATGTCTCCAAGTGGTTGAAGAAAATATTCCCAGCTGTTGCCGGCTGCAAGCCACTGGTCCCATTCCGGTTTGTCACCACCGATATATTTCCTGATGAAAGCTGGAAATTTACTTTCCAGAGTTTTGTAATCTGTACCTTCCTGTAATACAAGGTATGTTTTGAAATTATTGCTCATCCACTGGGTACTCCTGCTGAAATCAAATGCTGATAATGCAGCAAGTATATCGAAATGAAAATGAGAATTGGATGGAGGATCTTTTGCCACACCTGTTACAAGGTTCTGGATATTCTCACCACCTTCTTCTACGGTAAGATATTTACCAACAGGATCATCCTCACCAAAATATCTCCTGGCGGTTGATTCGGTAATTACGACTGAATTGGGTTTTACCAGTGCTGTTTTAGGATCACCCCTGGTCAGTTTAAAATCAAATACATCAAAAAATGTTGAGTCAGCTATCAGTATATCATCTTCGTAAAAAGCTTTATCCTGGAATTTCACGACAATACTCCATTTACCCGCAATCCTTGTCGCCTGGATCACTTCCGGATAATCAGCCATCATAGTCTGTGGCAGTGGAGCACATGTATATGTCTGGTTAATCGGTGTATTTCCAACAAAACCCTTAGCACAGATACGATAGATCCTGTCGGATTTTGAATGAAACTTATCGTACGACACCTCATCACGGATGTACAGTGTGATCATGATAAAACTTGTCAGTCCGATGGCAAGCCCTGTTACATTAATCAGTGTGTAAGCTTTGTCGCGGACCAGTTTACGCAGGGCGATCAGGAAATGGTTTTTCAGCATGGGTTTAAGGTAAGATTAAAATAATGACGGAGTATTATATTTATAGCTGCATTATTTCAATCATAATATTGTCCTAAATGCAGAGAATATACTAATATTGCAAAAGGATTAGAAAAAAGACAACCCGAAATTAAAAATAATTACGAGTAGTATCAAATTTCTCTTGCAACCTTTTAAGAGTGCTATATTAATAAACTGTAATTTTATTATAAATACCCTAAAATCTATACCATGAAAAAATTTTACATTTATTTTATTGGATTACTTTGTTTTATGGGATTTGAAGTAAACTCAAATGCCCAGTCCCTTGTTGTAAATGGGACGCTTTTCCTGCCCCAGGATTCAATAGGTTTTACTTATAACAGTCCGGGGAATGATTCTACTTATACAGACTGGATTGGTATTTATTATGTAGGAGAGACACCGGGAGGTCCCGCTTCCATTACATGGAACTATATCCCTGAAAATTCAGGTACCCTCTATTTGCAGGCTCCCGATGAGACAGCGGAATACCAGGCTTTCCTCCTGTGTTGTGGTGAATATGATATCATTGCTACATCAGCTGTATTCCGGGTGGTTGTTCCGTTGCTAACATCTTCCTCAGGCACCTATACCCAGGGAGATTCTATGGTTTTTTCATATGTAAGTCCAAAATTTTCTAGTACCGATTGGATTGGCATATATAATACGGGAGAAGTTCCCGACGGCGATCCGGCATCAATTGACTATCAATATATTCCAGATTCTGCAGGTACTCTTACATTTAAGACCGATCTTAATCCTGGTATTTACGATGCCTACCTGCTGTGCTGTGACGGGTATGACAGTATTTCGGCATGCACTTTTGAAGTTAAAGGTTCCAATACTGCTTTTGTAGCCGCAAACAAGGCAACATTTGCTTCAGGGACACCTGTTGAAATTTCTTATAATGATCCCAGCTATGCTGACGGTGACTGGATTGGAATTTACTTTGAAGGCGATGACCCTGCAATGGTTTCATCTGTTGCCTGGGATTATATTACTTCCGCGAAAGGAACTGTATCATTTCCGGGGACACTATCGGGAGCGTCTTATTTTGCCGTGCTGTTTTGCTGCAGTGATGTGGAAACCATCTATGCCCAGTCCTCTGTTTTCACTGTCCAGGCAGGAGTCAGCGGAACATATGTAAAAACAGTAGCCAGTGTTTATCCGGAAGGTACGGATATCCTGGTTAATTACAGGGTTGCTAATTTCCAGGAAGCAGACTGGATAGGTATATATAATAAAGGGGAAGCTCCGGGTGGCCCGGACGCGATTGACTGGCAATATATAGAAACCGATTCAGGAACTGTTATATTTACTACTGAACTCGCAGCCGGAGATTATACTGTGTTCCTGCTTTGCTGTGATGAGTATCAGATAAAGGCAAAATACGACTTCAAAATAGCAAATGCCGGCACACCCAGCATTGTTGCTTCAGCCATGACCTATGCTGAGAATGATTCGCTGGTATTCTACTATAACAGCCCCTCATGGGTCGAAACAGACTGGATCGGCATTTACAATCCGGGAGATGTTCCGGGAGACATAGGATCCATAACATGGGAATATATACCACAATCCAACGGTACTATGGTGTTCCATTATCCAGAGCAGCATGAACTGGAACCTGGTGAATACTGGGCAGGATTGTTCTGCTGTGATGGTTATGACCTGTATGCACAGACAACAATTATTATTACTGAGGCAACAGGTATCAGCAAAATAAAATACTCTGCTGAAATAAGTATTTTCCCGAATCCATCAAATGGTATTGTATCAGTCAGAACAATAAAAGGAGAAGGATTACAGGCTATCACAGTATACAGCCTTACCGGACAGGTATTATATAATGAAAGAATTTCCGGAATGGCAACAGAAAGGAACTTCGATCTTGGATTTTTAGGCAAAGGCATGTATATTATCAGCGTCCAGGTGCCAGACTCATTAATAACGGTTAAACTGATCATTCAATAATTCCCGTTTTTATTAAGGGATGTGCCGTTAAGGCGCATCCCTTTTACATTGTTTGTTGTGGATGCTTCCCATTTTTAATTCTCACTTTAATCCATTCAGGAAAATTATGAGAAAAATATTTCGATACAGCCTGATAATCATGCTTTTTCATATGATGGCAGGTATAGTTTTAGCTCAGGAAATTACAATCAGCGGTAATGTAACCTCTGCAGAAGAAGGGGTACTACTGCCTGGAGTAAACATAGTGATAAAAGGAACAACCATAGGTAGTGTTACAGACCTGGATGGGCATTATTCAATTAATGCACCGGGGAACGCAGTCCTGGAATTTTCATTTATAGGATTTGAAAAACAGGAAATATCGGTCAGTAATCGCATTAATATTGATGTGATCCTTAGTGAAGAACAATTCGAATTACAGGAAGTGGTTGTGACTGCACTTGGTATCAAGAGAGAGAAAAAGGCACTCGGGTATTCAGTACAGGAAGTTGATGGTGCCAGCCTGGAAAAGGCAAAAGAACCAAATGTCATCAGTTCACTTACCGGTAGAGTGGCTGGATTAGTTATTTACAATAAAACCGGTCTTTATGAGAGTCCTGAATTTTTTCTGAGAGGAAGCCATCCCCTTATTGTCGTTAATGGAATTCCGAATCCTCCTTATGAGGTTAATGGTACAATGCATTATGCAGATCTATGGGATATAAGTTCTGATGATATTGAAAACATCACCGTTCTGAAAGGTACCACGGCTTCCGCTCTGTATGGATCGATAGGGAAAGACGGGGCGATTATGATCACTACCAAGAAAGGTACAAAAGATGAACGGGGATTTGAGGTGACTTTTAATTCAAGCACCATGTTTGAAGCTGGTTTTGTTGCCATTCCGGAAGTACAATCGAAATATGGCACCGGGTATGGTGGTAAATACTGGTACAAAGATGGAAAAGGGGGAGGGATCCAGGATGGATCGGGATGGATCTGGGGACCAGAGCTTGATAAGCGGGATTCCACAACTGCCAGCGGGTATGCAGAAATAGCACAGTACGATAGTCCAATCGATTCTCTTACCGGCGAAAGAATTCCAACTCCGTGGATTTCAAGGGGGAAAAACAATCTGAGGAATTTCCTGGAACAGGGTTTTATAACCACAAATAATTTAAGTATTTCAAGCAGTAATGAAAAAGGTGATTACCGGATTTCACTAACTCATTTGTTTCAAAATGGAATGGTCCCTAATACAAAACTGAATTCCGTAACATTAAGTCTGGCAGGTGGTTATAACCTGGGTAAAAGACTGAGGGCAGAAGCAACCTGGTCTTATAATAAGCAATTCACCCCGAATTATCCCAGGAGGGGTTATGGCCCGCAAAATTATGTATATAATCTCCTTCTCTGGATGGGGACAGATGTGGACGTACGCGATCTCAGGGATTACTGGCAGCCCGGACTGGAAGGCATTCAGCAGAGACATTATAATTACACCTGGTATAATAATCCATATTTCACAGCCTATGAGAACCTTCAGAGTTATTATAAAGATGTTAATTCCGGACAGATTACACTGACCTATGACTTTAATAAAAATCTTTCTTTTAAATTACGTTCAGGGTTGAACTGGTATGGATTAATGTCTGAGATCAAAACTCCTAAAAGTATGATATTATATACTGATCCAACAGACGGAAACTATGAAATGACGACAGAAAAAAACTTCAATCTGAACACGGATGCCTATCTAGAATACAATAAAACCTGGAACGAAAAATGGGAACTGAACGTAACTGCAGGAGGGAATAACCGGTGGGAAGAAAAAAATTATCTATGGGCAAAAACTGCAGGCCTTAATGTACCCGGATTTTATAACATATCAAATTCAACCGGGGATGTCACCGCGGAAAACAATTTAAGACAAAAAAAAGTTAACAGTGTATATGGAACTCTGGGATTTAGCTTCAGAAAAGCTCTGTTTTTTGGAATAACAGGCAGGAATGACTGGTCGTCCGCTCTGCCTGTCAAACATAACTCATATTTCTACCCCTCTTTTTCTCTAAGTACTGTAATTTCCGAATTAATAAAAATGCCCAAGGCAATTCCGTTCTTTAAGTTACGGGGATCATGGGCACAGGTATCCAATGACCTCTCGGTTTACAGTACGATACCTGTATATAATGATGACGTCAACTGGAATAGTAATGCATCAGTATATTTCCCCGGAAGCAAGCTTAATCCGGATATCAAGCCGGAAACTTCCAAAACTTTAGAGCTTGGATCAGATATACGTTTTGTTGCAAACAGGATAGGATTGGATGTTACATATTATCACACCATTGATGTAAATGATATCATTTATTTTCCTGTCTCGGAGGCCTCAGGATATTACTCAAAGCTTATCAATGCAAACAAATACAAACGGGAAGGATGGGAAGTTGTGTTGAATGCAACACCGGTAAAAATTGAGAATTCACTAACGTGGGATGTCAATTTTAACTGGAGCAGGCACCGCAGGATTTTGCTTGAATTACCGGAGGGGATCAATGATATGAACGGAGTTAAGATTGGCGATAGGATGGACCTGATGCGTGGCTGGGTCTTTAACAGATCTGCAAGCGGAGAGATTATTTATGAAGGAGGTCTGCCGACGTGGGATCCATTTATAAAAAAATTAGGTTATGATGATCCTGACTGGACATTTGGTATTTCAAATACATTCAAATATAAATTTGTCACTTTAAATATTCTTTTTGACGGAAGGTATGGGGGGGTAATATGGTGCCAGACCATTCGCAAGATGTACTGGGGAGGATCGCATCCCAATACAGTAACAAAATACAGGGAGGATGAACTGAACGGACTGGCAACATATATAGGAGATGGAGTTACCATAGTGAGCGGAGAAGTCATTTATAATGCGGAAGGTGATATAATCAGCGACACGAGGGAATATGAACCAAACGCAACGCAGGTTTACTGGTCTGACTGGTGCCAGTATTATTATCATGATGTTTCAGATGAGGCTGTTACATTTGATGCTTCATATATAAAACTCCGCGAACTGACACTGACCTTTGATTTGCCAAATAAATGGTTAACGCACCTGTCAATTAACAGGGCTTCCGTTTCATTTATCGGCCGGAACCTCTGGATGTTGTCATACATCAAGTACATTGATCCGGATGAAGGAAGGGATGACCTTCAGACTCCTTCATCAAGGAATATTGGTTTCAATATTAACCTTACCTTCTGAAATCTACTGCCATGAAAAATATAAAGCTCATTTTAATTTTCTTTGCCCTTGTATGTTTCGGTTGTGAAAATTATGAAACGCTTACGAAGGATCCCAACAAACCAACTGAAGTGCATCCTTCACTTCTTCTGACCAATATCGAGGTGAACACTTTCAAGGAGATTTCAGTAAATGCAGCCTTTGCCTGCCGGTACCTTGTTTTTACTGACGGGTACAGTACAAGCCAGACTTACGGATGGCAGAGAGCTGGTTTCGGAGGATACAGTACATTGCTGCAGGTATATAAAATGATGGAGGAAGCCGGTAAGGACAACCTGGATAACTATATTGCACTTGGCAAATTTTTCCGTGCATATCACCTTACACAAATGACATTAACTTTTGGCGACATCCCGTACAGTGAAGCTTTACGTGGCGATGAAGGCATATACAAACCCAGGTATGATACCCAGGAAGATGTTTTCATTGGGATATTACAGGAACTTACAGAAGCCAACGAAATGCTTGACGAATCAAAAGGGAAGATCGGGGGTGATATTATTTATAACGGAGATATCCTCAAGTGGAAGAAACTTATTAATTCATTTAAGCTAAGAGTTCTTTTAAGCCTTTCGGCGAAAGAGGGAAATGCAGATCTCAATGTAGCTGCAAAATTCAGGGAAGTATATGAAAATCCGGCTGTCTATCCGATTTTTACAGGTCTGAGTGATCAGGGACAACTGGTGTTTGTCGACAGGGATGACAACCGTTATCCTATCTTCCACGACAAGTTCAGTACCACTGCAACATATATGGAAAGAACATTTGTGGATCTTCTGAAAGCAAGAAGAGATCCAAGGTTATTCCGGTATGCATCACCTGAAAGACGGGCAGTAGAGGTAGGACAGCCAGGATACCAGAACAGTTATTCATCTTACGGAGGGCTGGATGCAGGTGCATATGTTAGTGATAATCTAGATAAGCTTACTGAACGTGGTGAAGGTTCACCGCTCAATCCCCGGTATCATTCGGATCCAGTAAATGAACCCAGCATTGCAGTTGGCTATCCTGAACTGGAATTTAACATTGCGGAAGCAGCTTTACGAGGCTGGATCACTGCGGATGTTTCAGAGCACTATTATAAGGGAATAAGAGCTTCAATGGAGTTTTTTGGCGTTGCTTCCGATAAAATCAATACCTACCTGAACGGATCACTGGTAGTCTATGATGAAGCAAAAGCTTTGGAACAGATAATCACTCAAAAATACCTTTCATTCTTTCTGAATTCCGGGTGGGAGCCGTTTTATAATCAGAGACGAACCGGATTTCCAGTATTTGTAGTCGGGCCATCTACACAAAACGGAGGCCAGGTACCTAAACGATGGATGTACCCTCAGGACGAACTGGACAATAACTTTGAAAATGTAAAGGAAGCAATAGACAGGCAGTATGAGGGTAATGATAATATTAATGGGGTAATGTGGATATGTAATAATTAAATGTTAACGTAAGTGCCGATAATTCTTTTGATCAAAGGATAAAGTACTTATGTTAAATTTTACAATCTTGAAGTTGATTTTAAATTTTAAACGTTAACATTTAATTATTACATATCCACATTTATAAAGGAGAGAAGAATAAGTACAGTAATGAAACAAAACATCATCATAATTATAACTCTTGTGTCATGGTTTATGGGGGGATTGCAGGCGCAGATTGTTGGGCCGTATCTTCAGACACCAACGGATACTTCTATATGGATAACATGGAAAACCGATTCTGTTATTGAATCATCTGTATATTATGGAACAGACTCTTCAAACCTTCCATATATTGCAAGCGGTAATTGTAAGATAATGACGGATGATGGATATGACTCAAATTATTATTATCACAGCGTGCATCTGACCAATCTCGAACCCGATCAGTTCTACTATTACCGGATTAAATCCGGAACACTGAATTCAAAAATTTATCGTTTTCGCTCCCAGCCATCTCCGGGCACATCTCCGGGAGTTTACCGGTTTCTTATTTTCGGAGATCACCAGGTTAAGGCTGATAACAGGTACGAGAGATTATTAATTGCAGCCCGGGAAAAAGTGATTGAAAAATATGGCGGATCCATTGAGGAAAATGTCAACCTGATTTTAAATGACGGTGACCAGGTAGATGCAGGAACTCTCGATATGTATGAATATGTTCATTTCAGACCCTCTTCTATTCTTTCAGGGAATATCGCGTTTATGACAACAGTTGGTAATCATGAATTGTATGGATCACCTGATATTTCAGCTTATTATGATCATTTTTTTTATGATAATACAGGTTATAAGGGAATCATAAGCCCGGGTGGAGAAAATTATTATTCATACCAGCAGAAGAATATCGTTTTTATTCATCTAAGCAGTGAGCATAACACTGATGAGCAGGTCGCATGGGTTCAGGAGATCATTGATTCTGTAAAAAATGATCCGGATGTTGATTGGGTTGTAAGTATAGGACACCGGCCAATTCAGGCAGAACAATTTGTGGGTGATATTTCTGAATACATTCGTAACCGAATTATTCCGGTACTTGTACAGACTGAAAAATCATGCCTGTTTATCGGTGGGCATCATCACCTGTATGCACGAGGCCAGGTAAGGAATTATCCAATGTATCATATTATTTCCGGCGGTGGTTCGTGGGATCAGTACTGGGGACAGTCGACGGAAAAAGATTTTGATGATGTACAGAAAACAATAGATTTCTGGACTTACCAGATAGTAACAATTGATGCAGAAGAAAAGGAAATGGTGGTCGAATCTTATGCCATTGGCAGTCCAAAGCTTGGATTTACTCTTGATAATATACTGATTGACAGTTTTTACAGAAAACTTCCAGCTATTCCACCTCACAAGCCTTCCATAACAACAATTCCAGAAGATTCTATTACACTACCATTCACTTTTATCAGTTCACCATATTCAACAGGATCCCAGGAACCTTACAACAGTGTGCAATTTCTGATTTCTTCAGAAGGAGACAGATCAAGTCCTGTTGTTGACCTGATCAGGGATTTTGAAAACCTTTATGGAACAACCGGGAACCCCACTTATTTGCCGGTCGATATAAATAAAGATGTTGATATTTTTCAATACACCATCAAAAGAAATGCTTTACCAAATGGGACCTACCATATTTGGGTCCGGCATCGGGATCGTAATATTACCTGGTCGGAATGGTCTGAGCCGGTAGAATTAAAAATAAAAGGCAGTACCGGGGGATATATTACCATATCAACGACTAAAACATTTTTCGATCCCTATGAAGATATTCCTGTCAGTTATAATTTCGGACCAGGTAATGCAAAAGACTGGATTGGAATTTATAGATATGGAGATAATCCGGGATCAGTTGCTTCCACTGACTGGCAATATGTTGATGGAACTTCCGGAACTGTCAATCTGAAAGTTTCTGAGGCAGGACAATATTTTATTGTTTTCTTTGAAGATGACGGATATTATGAACTTACAGGCCGGATTTCAGTCTTTGTTGCAACCACACCTGTTTTATCAATGAACAAGGCCGGATATATTGCAGGTGAAGAAATACAGGTTAACTATTCAAATGCTCCAGGACTTATAAATGACTGGATAGGGATTTACAAGGTAAATGATACACCCGGGGATATTGGCTCAACAGTATGGAGTTATACTTCCGGTGATAATGGTACGATCACATTTCCAGGACTACAGTCAGGTTATTATTTTGTTAATTACTTCCTTAATGATGGTTATTCTGAGATTGGAGAAAGAATAATATTTTCCGTTGGATCAGATCTTGCAGTGGTGAATTCCGATAAATTGATTTACAGGGAAGGAGAGCCAATAACGATAGTTTTTGAAAATGGACCGGGGACTACGAAAGACTGGATTGGTATTTTCCGTCAGAATGCTCCCCCGGGGACTGCTCCACTTGTGGACCGTGAGTATATTCAAAATCTTCAATCCGGCAGTGTATTGTTTGATCTGGCTCTCAATCCTGGACAATTTTATGCCTCATTGTATATCAATAATTCAAATGTCAGAATTTCCAATAAAGCAAGTTTTGCTGTTGAACCTGGGACATCCGTTTCAAATATTAAGTCCGGGTTAGTCGATTTTACGGTTTATCCTTCTCCTTCAGCAGGCCGGCTGACAGTTTTAGCAAAACAATTACCAGATGATGATCTAATACTTCGAATTTCTTCAATTACAGGGAAAACAGTCTTTGAGAAAAAGGCAATTACATCCCCGGCAGATTTCTCTGAAGACATTGATTTATCAATCAATGATCCGGGTATATATTTGATTTATCTGCAGACCGGCAATAATGTATTCGTGAAGAAATTTATTTTAAACTAAATTTTTCCTGACGCTTACCCCTGTCCCCAGAGCTGTGTCACTGCGAAATTTAAATGCAGAGATTCAATTATCTCATATTGGAAAAGATTTCATTGGCTTTACAAAATCTTTTGAATAAAAGTAATAATCAGGGTTTCCATTTAAATTGAGAGGTGACACAGCTCTGGGGACAGGGGTAAGCGTCAGGAAAAAACCATGAAATATTAATTCACTTCACTCTTAAACCACGGGCCATTTAAATTCCGATTGCAGTTTGATTCGTTCGCCTGTTTCACCGGATTTTCTCGCTGCTTCAATGATTTCTAGAACATGTAATGCATGTTCGCCGGTAACCAGGGGTTCTTTTCCCGTGGCCAGTGCTTCTGCGATTAATGATGCTCCCTCCTGCCAGACGTAAGTGCCCGTGTCAGTAACATATCGGACTGGTTCCTGATTGTCGAGGGTAGCAAGATCAACGCCAAATGGAGCCCAGTCATAACCTACAAGTCCCAGATTTCCTTTTGTACCCCAGACTGTAATAGTATGATGCTGCTGGCCTGTACCGGTATGTCCATAGGGATCAAAATAGTTGAAACCACACTGGACATGAGACAGAATATTATTTCCATGGTCCATAACCACCATGGCATTATCTTCAGCCTCAACCTTAATTTCTCCTTTATTATCAGTCATACGGGTAGGCGTGACAATACTGGTCATTGCTGATACATACCTGGCGGGTCCCAGCAATCCTGTCAGACTGGCAAGATTATATACTCCAAGATCAGGCATGCTTCCTCCAAGTTTTTCATAAAAGAATGCTGACCATGTGGGACCTGTGTGTCCGTACTGGGCGTGGGCAGCTGAGACCGTACCAAGTTTACCTTCCCGGATTGTTTTCGACATAAATGCAAACTGCGGACTGTTAACCACAACCGGTGCGCCCCAGATGCGAAGGCGTTTTTTTGCTGCCAGATCGAGTAATGCACGTCCTTCCACATAAGAATTTGCCAGGGGTTTCTCGCTCCAGACGTTTCTTCCTGCTTCCAGAGCTAGCTTATTCAGCCGTCCGTGTTCCTGCATATCTGTAAGAGTCACCATAAGGTCAAAAGGAGCTCCTGCCAACATCTGGTCGATATGAGGATAGGAGTTAGGAATGTTATAATCTTTTGAATGTTTCTGTGCACGTTCGTAAATTATATCGCACACACTCACCACTTCAGCATACTGGCACTTTGAAAGATGAGGAAGATACTGTGTAGATACGCTTCCGCATCCGATAATTCCAATACGGATTTTTTTACCCTGAGATGAACAACCGGCTCCGCTCAGGATTGAAGGGGACAACACTGCAGCCGCAGCAATGGTTCCTGATTTCTTAAGGAAATCTTTTCGGGTGATGGATTTGTTTGGTTTCATATTTCAGATAAATGGTAATTTCTAAAATTAAGATTTAACTGAGAATTATTAAAGTAAAATCAAAGATTTAACTCAGGGTACAGGGTGCAAGGTTACAAGGTTATAAGGTTACAAGGTTAAAAGGTTACAAGGTTACTGATTATAAGTTATGTTTATTACTACAGTCCGGGTAGAGTTAGATTTTTCTCACTTACACATTGTTTTTGTATTATAACATAAAACTGGTCGATTTGTATCAAAGATTGGTCGATTTGTTTTGAATTTAAAAATATTTATAATAATTTTGTTAATATATGTTCATACATTTGAACATGTTTCCAAACCTTCAATAATCACCTAAAATCATTGCTTATGAAAACAAATTTTACTATTAAAAAGTTCTTTCTCAGAAAAGAAGGATGGCTGACTGTCCTTATTGCAGCGGTGTTTTTCTTTTTTGGATGTTATGAATTTAAGATAGTCGACCAACCAACTGATGCTTATAACAACAGTTCGTTTGACGTAAATATCATTATGGGACGTGATGCGGATCCCGATAATGATTTTACCATTGGTACCGACCTCATAGATACGGGCCTTGTGGGAATATTATTACCAGTAGGTTGGACCATTAATGACAGTATTTATTATGAGATCCATGCTGCCGATTCACTGCCGGATGGCCAGGGTGTTATGCAGCATGCTGCAGAAGATTACAGTAGTGTGGGGTATATTGTACATAACGCCGAACAATCAAAGATGCTGACTGATTCTGCGGACGTTGTTCCGGAAAACTATTACTGGTGGGGAGGTAAAACACTGGGGGACTTAAGATATCTTGACTCGATATTCTTTACGGTTACAATATTCACCGATAACCAAACCGGGACTTTTTACCTGCAATATGCAATTGGTGATGAAGATAGCGACAACAGGGTACCATATGACCTGGAATGTATCACTGAACCAACGCCTATTAACATCACAGAAAATCCAAATGGCGTAAATTCATTTTCAGAAAAAATCAGTGTTTCTGTTTATCCCAATCCAACACATGGACTTCTGTACATAGAATTGAACAATTATCGTAATGAACTCATAGATATGATGATTTACGACAGCTATGGCAGAACAGTAGTGAAACACAAGCTTCAAAGTGAGAAGAACTCGTACGATCTGAGCAAGCTTGCCCCGGGAGCCTATTTCGTAAGGCTTCAGTCGGGTGATGATGTTATGAGCAAAAAGATACTCTTATATTAACCACTTCTGATGATATAAAAAGGGCTGTTCTGAATGGAAGAGTAGCCCTTTTAATTATAAGTCGTCTTTAGGATCCTGTTTATTCAGGCAGAAATATTATTATGACCTGATATGATCCCGGATTATATCATTTGGAATGCTGACCCTGTGCTTTTCAGGATAGGGAATGTGGTCATCCGCTGGTACTCAGTTTTACTTGTCCTGAGTTTTTATATCAGTTACCTGTATGTTGATCACATTTTTGAAAGAGAAAATGTATCAAAAACGATCATGCACTCATTTGGCATATTCATAATTGCCGGATTATTGCTGGGAGGCAGGCTTGTTCATTGTCTCTTTTACGAACCTGAGTATTACCTGAAATTTCCGCTTGATATTATTAAACCCTGGAGGGGTGAACTTGGTAATGGAGCCAGATTCGTCGGCTACAGGGGTATGTCAGGCCATGGATCTGTTATCGGAATAGTCCTGGGTATTGTTATCAATGCTGTCAGGACCAAAACATCAGTTATCTGGATGGTCGACAGGATAGCTATCTTCGGCCCCCTGATTGGATTTTTCGTAAGGATTGGCAACCTTTTTAATTCAGAGATCCTTGGGACATCCTCCAGCCTTCCATGGGCATTCGTTTTTAAAAGAATCGACAACATTCCGCGTCATCCTGTCCAGATCTATGAGGCAATTGCATATCTCATAATATTTGTTGTATCCTGGGAATATTACCGGCGACGAGGCAGTAGCTCAAAACCAGGAGCAATACTCGGGTTGGTCCTGGTACTGGTTTACTCAAGCCGTTTCATTCTTGAGTTCTTTAAAGAAGACCAGTCCCGGATTGAATCCACAATGAATCTGAACATGGGACAGGTTTTAAGTATTCCGTTTATTATCACAGGACTTATACTGCTGTTCAGGCCAATTAGAGCCAGGCCGGAAAGGGATAATAAGCTTGAAGGAGTGTCATAATTAAGAAAGAGCAGGAGAATGTTATATGTTACAGTGGTTTTACCGGACTCATCCCCAAAAGTTCGGGGCTGTGTCACAACGAAATTTAAATGTGGAATTGCAGTAGACATATAAGGAAGTAATTAGTCAATATCTGAACAATAGTTTTATGGTTCAAAGCTTGAATCAGCGCTTTGCATTTAAATTGAGTTGTGATACAGCTCCGACGGGGGTGAGTCCTAAATGATGCACAACTATGACGATCATTAACAAAATTATCATCATAAACGCTGCACTTATAATTGCAGAATTAAGTGCAGTAATGGCCACGGATATCGACACAGTATTTAATGCAATGTTTCGGAGAGATATCGGCGGCTGGGTGGCGGCAGATGCCACATTTTCAATTTATTTGCCTGATGGACGAACGCTGTGGCTGTTCGGAGATACATTCATTGGTGAAGCAGAATCAGATGGCTCAATAGCTCCGGGAGTTGTTATGATAAGAAATTCAGCTGTTATTCAGGACGGGGATTCGCTCAGAACTTTATACAGAGGGACTCCTGCTGCCCCGGATGATTTTATTCCTACTGCTAATCCGGATTCGACCTGGTACTGGCCGGAGCATGGAATAGTCTTTAACGATACCCTCAGGATCTTTGTTGCCAGGTACAGGACAAATCCGGAAGGACCAGCAGGTTTTCAGTTTGAATTTGACGGAAATGATATCGCAAATTTCACCTGGCCGGGACTTGAGTTCATTAATTCGATATCAATTCCTTATTATCCCGTAAATGAAGTTATATATGGAGACAGGATCCTTGCAGACAGCATCTATCTTTACATTTATGGAAGAAAAGAAGAAAACAAGGATTATAATATCGCTTATCCTCATCTGGCCAGGGCAAAAGCTGACAGCCTGTTAAATGCCTGGGAATTTTATAATGGTTCGGGGTGGACCAAGGATACAGCAGCCTCATTCAGGATAAATTCATTCCAGGTTTCACAGCAGTACGGAGTTTTTAAACATCAGGGAAAATACGTGCTGTTAACTCAGGATATCTGGTTTTCCACAAAGATATGGTCTTTTACATCCACATCACCGGCTGGCCCATGGAGTAATAAAACACTTGTATATGATACCCCTAAGCTTGCGGATGACGCATTTACGTACAACGCTTATCCTCATCCCCAGTTCGACGAGAATAATAAACTTCTCGTTTCCTATAATAATAATGGTGATTTCTGGGAGATTTTTAGCAATGCAGACCTCTACAGGCCAGTGTTTATAAGAGTCCCTTATGCACAACTCGATCCGGCATTTGGTCCGGGCACAGGAATAGATATAGGTTTACCTGCATCAGATCTTATTGAATTGTCGGTGAATTATCCAAATCCTTTCATCAGCAATACAACAGTAAATTACCGGGTAAAGAAGAAAGAATTTGTTGAACTGGTAATTTATGATGTATCAGGAAGGATTGTCGCTTCATATGTTAACAGGACGCTTGATCCGGGTGAATATTCACTCATGATCAATTGTGGTGATTTTGATGATGGTGTTTATTTCTGCCGGATGACCGGTTCCTTATCTGAAGCCAGGCCTATGATAAAAATTTCATCATATTAAAATGAAATTTGAGATTGACCATAAAAGTATTGTTCCTCTTCATGCCCAGGTAGAAGATCTGTTACGCAGGATGTCTTCCAAACCTGAATATAAAAATGGCAGGTTACTGCCTAATGAGGTCGATCTGGCAAAACAACTGGGGATTTCAAGGAATACTGTAAGACAGGCAACTAACAAGCTGGTATATGAAGGTGTCCTGGTGAGGAAAAAGGGAGTGGGGACATGGTTTGCTGACACAAGTGTCAATACACGGATCAAGAACTGGCTTAGTTTCTCCCAGGAAATGAAATCAAAGGGAATTAAGATTATCAATTATGCAATAAATACAGATTGGGTAATCCCGGATCCGGTGGTAGCTGACTTCTTTGGAATACCAAAAAATGAAAAAATCCTTAAGATGGAACGTTTGAGAGGCAGAGAGGATGGCCCGTTTGTATTCTTCATTTCTTACTTCCATCCCAGGATCGGACTTACAGGCAAGGAGGATTATACACGTCCTCTTTATGAGATACTTGAGAAAGATTATGCTATAGTAGTAAAGATCTCCAAGGAAGAATTAAGTGCCCTTTCAGCAGATAAGAACCTTGCAAAAATGCTTGGAATTAAGACAGGCGATCCAATTCTGAAGAGGAAAAGAATGGTTTATGATCCGGGCAGCCGGCCGGTTGAATATAACATCGGTTATTACAGGGCAGATAGTTTTGTGTACACAATTGAAAGTGAACGTGAATAGTGAATAGTCAAATCCGAGTTGTCAACCCGGATTGAAAAACTTAACATACAACTAAATAATATTAATATGAAAATCTTTTCATTGAAGTTGTCAAGAAAAAAAAATACCAGGCATCTTTTTAAACTCCTTATTTGCCTGATATTGCTGGGATTTAGTCCCATGATCAGTCAGCTTTCAGCCCAGGGGACCAGGACGGTCACCGGGACTGTTCTGAGTGCAGCGGATAACATGGGTATTCCTGGCGTTAATGTCATTGAAAAAGGAACGACCAACGGAACAGTCACTAACATCGACGGTGAATACACACTTACAGTTTCGGAATCTTCCAGGTACCTTGTTTATTCATTTGTAGGGATGAAAACCCAGGAAATGGCAATTGGCAGCAACAGCATAATTGATGTGACAATGGCGGAAGATATGATCGGATTGGATGAAGTAGTTGCCATCGGGTATGGAACTGTCAGAAAGAGCGATCTTACAGGTGCTGTGGGATCAGTTAAATCCGAGGAGATCAGGAAAGTTCCTGTTACATCCCTTGATCAATCGCTTCAGGGACGTGTTGCCGGGGTGCAGATTATCCAGGTATCGGCCCAGCCCGGAGGAAACGCACTTTTGCGGATCAGGGGAGGGAATTCAATCTATGCAGGAAATGAACCGCTTTATGTCATTGATGGTATGCCGGTGGATTCCAAAGAAAATCTATCCTGGATCAGCAGTCCGGTCATTAACGGCCTGAGTGCCCTGAATCCAAATGATATTGAATCCATGGAGATCCTGAAAGATGCCTCAGCTACTTCCATATATGGTGCAAGGGGTGCCAACGGTGTAGTGCTGATAACCACAAAACGGGGTAAATCAGGTATGGACAGGGTATCTTTTGAAGGTTATTATGGGATCCAGGATATCACAAGGAGAATAGATGTTATGAATGGAGCCCAGTATGCCAGGCTTTACGACGAAGCCGGATTAAATGCAGCTATTGATGATGGAACCACATATACTCCTGTTTATCCGAATCCGGATTCAATTGGTGAAGGGACCGACTGGCAGAAAGAAATATACCGGACAGCTCCAATGCAGAATTATCAGTTATCTGTCTCGGGAGGGAGTCCGTCAACACAGTATGCGATTTCCGGCAATTTCTTTTCCCAGGAAGGAGTGATCATCGGGTCTGATTTTAAAAGATATTCTTTCAGGACAAATCTGGACCACAGTATCAGAGAAAAACTAAAAGTCGGAACAAGTTTTTCAGTAAGTCATACAAATGCAAACACTGTGGGATCTTCCACCCCGGCAGGATTTTTCCCCGGAGTAGTGAATACTTCTTTAACGATGAGCCCGGCTCTTCCTATCCGTGATTCAACGGGGCAATATACCCTGACAGATCCTAATGCGGATGCATGGCTTGATAATCCGGTAGCAGTAACCAGGGATGTAAAAGCTTTAGATAAGGCAATAAGATTTGTCGGCAATATTTATGCCAACTATACAATTATTAAAGGTCTGGATCTCAGGGTTACATTTGGAATTGATCAATCACACGACGTACAGGACTATTATAATCCAACATATACCTTTTCAGGTTCCTTTAACAGCGGGCAGGCAAGGTTTGCCACTACTGATTTCAGGACACTGTTGAATGAGAATACCCTTACTTATTCAAATACTTTTAAAGATCGCCACAGGATCAATATTATGGGCGGAATTACTTATAATTACGCCGATAGCAGAACATTTATCGATATCGTAACAGGTTATCCAAATGACAGGCTTGGATATTATGGAATTCAGAGCGCTGCAAACAAGCCAACTATTTATACGGGTTTTGGTGAAGAAGCACTTGTTTCATATCTGGGAAGGATAAATTACAGCCTGGATGATAAATACCTGGTTACTCTAACGCACCGGATTGATGGCTCATCTAAATTCGGTCCTAATAACAGGTTTGCACATTTTCCCTCTGTTGCATTAGCCTGGCGGCTCTCTTCAGAAGAATTTATGAAGGATCTGACCTTCTTATATAACCTGAAATTGCGAGCCAGCATAGGAGTAAGCGGTAACGAGAGCATCTTCAATTACCTTTACATACCGACCATTGGGAGTTCTGTCTATTATTTCAATAACGGTTATCCCGCCACAGGATATGCCCCTGACAGGATCGGGAATGATAATCTGAAATGGGAAAGCACACGTCAGGCAGATATAGGGATCGATGCGGCATTTATTGAAGGGAGGATATCGTTTACGACAGACTATTATCACAAGCTGACATATGATATGCTTTATTCAGCTGAAGTACCCTATACATCAGGATTTGCTAATGCAATGCTTAATGTGGGAACTATGGTAAATAACGGTTTTGAATTTACCCTGAACACGGCTAACCTCGTAAAAGCTTTCAAATGGAATACCGATTTCAGTTTCAGCCTCAACAGGAGCAGGATCACGGACCTGAACAATAATGATGACACATACATTAGTGACGACGAGTATAAATTAAAAATAGGTTACTGGTCTGTGATCAGCGAAGGTGAGGAACTGGGAAGTTTCTTTGGCCTCGAATCGGATGGTATCTGGCAGCTTGATGAGGCAGATGAAGCCGCAGTATATGATGCAAAACCAGGTGATTTCAAATATGTCGACCAGAATGACGACGACATGATTAATGCTGACGACAGGCTTATTATTGGCCATGCACAACCCGATTTTATATGGAGCCTGAACAACACCTTTTCTTACAGGAACTTTGAGCTTACTGCATATATTCAAGCTGTTCACGGCAATGATATACTTAACAGCAACCGCTTTGAACTTGAATCAGGCAACGGTTTATCCAATGCCTCTATTGATATGTTAAACAGGTGGACACCTGATAATCCGAGCAATATTTATCCAAGGGCAAACCGGAATGTTGATTACCTGCATATGTCTGACCGTTATCTGGAAGACGGGTCATACGTCAGGCTTCAGTTGCTGTCTTTGTCCTATGACTTGCCGGCAACTGTTTTGCAAAAAGCCGGCATATATAATCTCAGGTTTTTCATTACAGGTAAAAACCTGCTGACATTCACTGATTACAGTGGATTCGATCCGGAGGTTGGTGCGTTCGGAACTTCCAACATCCGCCAGGGTTACGACCTCGGCGGTTATCCGACAGCAAGAATATATACTGCCGGATTTCGTATTGAATTCTAATTTGATATAAAACAATAAAAATATAAAGATCATGAAAAGACTTTGGTTATTATTCATTGTTACAGTGATCCTGTCAGCTGGCTGTGAAAAAACTCTTGATTTCACAATTAAGGATAAGATTACACTGGATAATTTCTATCAGAACAAAGACGATGCAATTGCAGCTGTAAATGCTGTTTACAATGATCTTGGGGCTGTGGAGCTTTATTGTTCCAGCCTGTGGCTTATCCAGGATATAGCATCAGATGATTTTGATGCACTTTCTACATGGAATGATCCTAATGCTCATCAGCTGGATCAGTATACCATTCAGGCTACCAATAATTATCTGACCGGGATATGGCAATACAGCTATATTGGAATAAGCCATGCAAATGTCGCAATCAAGAAAATCCCTGACATAGAAATGGATGAGGATATTAAGAGCAGGCTTCTTGGCGAAGCACGGTTTTTGCGCGGACTTTATTATTTCAACCTGGTGAGATTATACGGAGATGTTCCGCTTATATTTGAGCCCGCTTCAACAATTGAGAAGTACCTTGTAGGCCGGGCGCCTGCTGCTGATGTATATGACGCAATTATCAGTGATCTTACTGCGGCATCTGAAAATCTCCCGCTGAGTTATACCGGAAGTGACAGAGGAAGGGCAACTAAAGGAGCAGCCCTTGGCATGCTTTCAAAAGTATATCTTACAAGGGAACAATGGGATCTGGCTGCATCTGCTGCAAGACAGGTCATGGATCTTGAAGAGGAAGGCATTTATGGCCTGCATCCGAATTATGCAGATGTTTTCAAGGAAAAGAACAAGAATGGACTTGAGGCTGTTTTCCAGGTACAATTTTATACAGGTTCGCAACCCGAAAATACCAGGATCGTAATCAGCGGTCTTCCTTCAATTCCTCCTTTTCCTGCAGGTGTCAGCATGATCCTGCCAACCGGGGATCTTCTTGCAAGTTTTGATTCCGGGGATTACCGCTATGATGTTACCTTCTTTACTGAGTACTTTTATTTCCAGACATATACTTTTTCACCTCATGTCTGGAAACACTGGGACAGAGATGCATATAAAGCCAGTCAGACCGGGCAATCAGGTGCGAACTTTCCCGTTATGCGGTATGCAGAAATTCTGCTTATATATGCTGAAGCACTGAATGAGCTTAACAATGGCCCCACACAGGAAGCTTATGATGCACTAAACAGGATCCGGGAGAGAGCCAGGAATGGGGACACTGGCGTTCTCCCTGATCTCAGCGGACTGTCACTGGCGGATTTCCGGGAAGCTGTCCTGAAAGAAAAAAGATGTGAAACAGTCAACGAGGGACAAAGGTGGTTTGATCTTGCAAGGACAGGCAACCTGGTTGAATATGTTAAACGGGCTAAAGGAGCCAAAGCCAATCCAACGGAATTCAATCTTGTCTTCCCAATCCCGCAAAGGGAGTTGGATATTAACGATAAACTGGTACAAAATCCCGGTAACTGGTAGAATTTTAAATATTTACTGACGGCATTCATTCATCACTTAGAAAAGCATTATTGGTATATCACAAGAATAAGGAATGAATCAGGAATCTAAATTTAATAAATCACCATTCATCAAGGTTACAGGATGGGAGCATGAGTGTTTTACAGGCTGGGACAACATTTGCGGGGTACTGTCCAGCCGGCTGGGGGAATTTAATAAATCCAGGAAGATCCTTGTGGTGGAATGTTACCAGGGTGTTTACCATGATGAGGTGTTGAATAATCTTAAACGATTCATTCAATTTGAACATTTTTTTTCGACTAACGAATTATTCCTTCCTGAAAATAAAATAGTTAAGCTAACTTATCCGGATGTCACGGATGACAGGATATTTGGCTTCATGACCCGGCTTAATATGATTGATTTTTTTGATAAAAAAGCATTTAGCCTGGCTGAGAGTAAGCTCCGGAGAATAAGCAACGGGAATGTCCTGATATACGGCTACGGGGCGTCTCTGCTGGCTCCTGAGGCAGATCTTGTTGTTTATCTGGATATGGCCCGCTGGGAGATCCAGTTGAGAATGAAGAGGAATGAAGTCAGTAACCTTGGAATTTCAAACAGGGAAGAGCATTTTGAATTAAAGTACAAAAGGGGTTTTTTTGTCGACTGGCGGGTATTTGACCGGCTGAAAAAGAAGCTTATGCACAGATGGGACTATATCCTGGATACTAATATCAGGGACCACCCCAAAATGATTTCAGGCGGTGCATTTAAAGCAGGACTCAAAACAGCTGTGACCAGACCTTTTAGCCTGGTCCCATATTTTGATCCGGGACCATGGGGTGGTCAGTGGATGAAGGAAAAATTCGGACTGGATAAAAGCGCTGACAATTATGCATGGTGTTTTAACTGTGTCCCTGAGGAGAACAGTATGTACCTGCGCTATGGTGACGTATTATTTGAGACCCCGTCAATAAACCTTGTATTTTACCACCCTGTTGAACTGCTGGGCCATGCTGTGCATGCGCGATTCGGCGATGAATTCCCGATCCGTTTCGATTTTCTTGATACCATGGACGGTGGCAACCTCAGCCTTCAGGTACATCCGACAACTGAATATATCCGGGAGAAATTCGGCATGTATTATACGCAGGATGAAAGCTATTATATGATTGATGCAGGTGATGATGGTTCTGTTTACCTGGGATTGAAAGAGGGAATAAATCCTGCTGAGATGATACCGAACCTTCAGCAGGCCGAAAGAAATGAAATAGCATTCGATGACACGAAATATATACAGAAATGGCCTGCCAGGAAACACGATCATTTCCTGATTCCCGGAGGTACGGTTCACTGTTCAGGGAAAAACAGCCTGGTACTGGAAATAAGCTCGACACCCTATATTTTTACTTTTAAGCTCTGGGACTGGGGAAGGGTTGGTATGGATGG
>Ga0153916_10000290_pt1 | contig 32800 bp, 27 predicted proteins | sample Opewatmetagenome_FD_109642 | JGI IMG/M metagenome (GOLD analysis project Ga0153916, IMG submission 109642) | Freshwater wetland microbial communities from Ohio, USA - Open water 3 Core 3 Depth 4 metaG | ecosystem: Environmental > Aquatic > Freshwater > Wetlands | place: USA: Ohio, Lake Erie...
ACAGTGGGTATTGAGAATCATACCCAAACTGATGGTTTGGAAGTTACATATCATGAAGGTCTGCCAGATGGGTACGCTCCTGGGGCGGCTCATTTGCAGAATGGTAGGTCTTACCTGTTCACCAACCTGGAGAACTTGGCGTATGGCGGAATCTGTGGTACCGTGACGACTTATCCTTCGCAAGCACCGATTCCGGGGGCGACAGTTGCCATTCCGCAAGCGTTCTATGAGACTCAGACTAACGACCAGGGTCAATATGTTATTCTGGATGTGCTGACAGGTCCATACACCGTTACGTGCACTGCGCCAGGATATTCTTTGGGTTACCGACCCGGTGTGAAAATTTCCGAGGGCGCCCTCGTAACGGAAAATTTTGCATTGAGACCTACTCGAGGAAGCCTTGATTCTCTGGCAAACATTAGATTTCTAAAACCCTACGAATATTCACTTGGTCAAAGCTATCCCAATCCCTTCAATCCAATCACGACCATTCCGTATTGCCTTAGGGAAGCCGGTGCGGTTAAGTTAGCGTTGTACAATGTATTGGGTCAAAAGGTGGCGACTCTGGTTGATGAATATCAGGAAGCCGGCGCCCATCGGGCGATGTTTGACGCCACCTCCCTGGCATCCGGCATTTATTTCTACCGCCTTGAAGCCAGCTCGTTTGTAGAAATCCGAAAGATGGTATTGTTGAGATGATCTCGGCTTCCGTTGTGGCAAGAACGTAGGGGCTTAACATGTTAAGCCCCTACAAATAGAAAAGCCCCGACCGGGGCTTTTCTTTTGGAGTGCGGCAGCCTATGCCGATTTCTCAATGCCATCAATAGAATGGTTGCTTCTGTTCAATGCAGTATACGACTGTCCATTCTTTTATACAGTAGTTCTGTCACCAACATTGATTAACTCGATAAATATTAATAATATATTATTCGGCATGAGCCTTGCTTTATCCACGGGTGGACGTGCATGCTGGGAACTGACTGCCACCTTTCAAAGCTCGGTCGACCATTGGTGTCACTACCATTATCAAACAAGGAGGATCAGAAAATGAAGCGGCTGCCTACCATAGTGCTTGCACTTATTCTTATCCTGGCAAGCGATTACGGCACATCGCCGGCTCAAGGACGGACCGAGTGGGGATTGAAGTTTGGATTGGACTTCGACAAACACATTTATACAGGCGGAAGTTCTGCATCTCACAATAGCGTGAACAATCGCATTGGCTTGGCTATCGGGGTCTTTTTGACACGTTATATCAGCGACCGCGTCGCTTTTCAACCTGAGTTCTACTATGCTATCAGAGGCTTCACAAAAAAGTACTTGTATGAATACGGGGTTGGATATTCCTCCTATGAACAAAAAGTGCGCATGGACTGTTTGGAAATGCCGCTGCTGTGGAAATTTCTATTAGGATCGGGAAGACCCCAACTGAATTTGATTATGGGTCCAGATTTTGCCGTGTTCTTGCATACAAGGTCCGAGTCCCATTATGATGACTATTGGAATGGCGAGCATCATAGCTCCAGTGTCAGTCACAGTGGTTCCAATGGATGGGACCGTTGGGGGGATGTGGGTCTGATCGTAGGCGGAGGACTGGATTTTGTTGTGGGCAAGGGGAAGATCCTTTTCGATACCCGGTGCAATTTGGGCCTGACGCGAATCCTCTTTTTCCTTGCAGAACGGACAATAGAGCCTATGATTTCTCTTCGAGTCGGCTATGCATTCTGATTTGCCGTTCTCGTGTCAGGTGGGGGACGCCCGTGGTCTTGCTTGCGGCGTCGCCTGTCCGCAATATACAGACAGCATCAGACGGTTTGGTATTTTGAATTTCGATATTGTTTGAGATTTGGTGCTTGGAGCTTGGAATTTCCCAAGCCCCGGTTGTCCCTCGCTGCCACCACTCGCCTATTTGAATTCCTTGATCAGAATCTCCGCCACCTCATCCCCCACCCGATCCTGTGCCTCCACGGTGGAAGCCCCGATATGCGGGGTCAATACCACATTGGGATGCTTGCGCAACGCCTCGTTTGTGGTCGGTTCTTCCTCATAGACATCCACGCCTGCCGCCCGGACTTTGCCGGAATCCAACGCCGCCAGCAACGCCTTCTCATCCACTGACCCGCCCCGGGAACAGTTGATCAACACCGCGCCATTCTTCATTAAAGCGAATTCCTTTTCGCCAATGTCGTACGGATCGCCTTTGGCATGAGGAATATGCAGCGAGATAACGTCGGACTTCCTCAGGACATCCTCTTTTGAGACCAGCTTGATGTTCTGGTAATCGACCTTGGAGATGTACATGTCGTATCCCAGGATCGGTCCCATGCCCAATCCGTGGCATCGTTTGGCGACTTCGATGCCGATCCTGCCGGTGCCGATGATCCCCACGGATTTACCGGCAAGTTCAAACCCCTTCGAGAATTTCTTCTTTTCCCATAATCCATCTCGCATGGTTATATGAGCGGTATGGATATTCCGGGCGATCGAGAACATCATGCCCACCGCGAGTTCCGCTACCGACGCCGAGGATGCCGCTGGCGTGTTCATTACTTTGATATTTTTTGCCTTGGCATGATCCACGTCGATATTATCCACCCCCACGCCGCCGCGGATAATCAGCTTCAAATCTCCGGCAGCTCCAGCGTCGATCTGGGGCACACGGATCTTTGTCGCCGACCGTACCACCACCACATCGTAGTTGCTGATGACTTTGTTCAGGTCGTCGGGTTCGTAATGTTGTTCGTCGACCTGGAATCCGGCTTTGCGAAGTTTCTGCACCGGACCCTGTGCCATCCCGTCTGTAACCAATACCTTTACCATGCCTTTCCTCCGAAGTTGGGATTGGGTGCCGTCAGGTGTCCTCACCTGACGGATTGGCGTGTCATGCTTAGGTGCCGTCGGGTGTCCCCACCTGACGCCACTTCTTGCATCCGCTGTCATTTCGAGTAGGGGCTTAACATGTTAAGCCCCTACGGACTTCGATCCAAGGTCATTGCGAGCGCAGCGAAGCAATCTCATTCCAAGTCGTGCTGGCAGACGCCCTCGTCTGCCAGCTTCCTGTTCCGTCAGGTGTCCTCACCTGACGGATTGGTGTGCCATGGGTGAGGTGCCGTCGAGTGTCCTCACTTGACGGATCGAGCTTTCTCGTCGGCAGGAAATATACAGAAAAGGCAGCGTTTTGTCAAGGGATTTCCTGAAATAGTAAAGGGTATTCACATTTTGGAATACCCTTCCCATTTCCACTACCTCTTGAGGCGCAGTGTTGCTAAGGATACTCGTTCACATGATACCAGAAGAAACTCCCTGCTTTGTAACCCTGCTCCCGCAACCGAAGGCAGGTTTCGTTTCTGCGCCTGCAATGGTTTTCGGTTCTGACCAGAGAATCCGAGGCTGACTCGTAGTAGTCAGCGATCCATATTTGTGTGCCCGGACGAAGGTAAACGTCCTTTAACAGCCGCGAGTGATCCCTTGAAGCAGACACCAACACATCGCCAAGCACCGCATCTTGCATCCGTCTGTAAAACAAATGCCGATTTTGCAGCGAATCCCACGCAGCATCTGTAGTCCAAAATTCCCAATCCCTCCACAGGCACTTGCTAACGAATCCAATGCAGTCAATCCCGGCAGCCCAATCCGGGCAATCACAGTTTGTGTAATGGCAGCACCTTCCATGCCACCCGGGCATCCCGTGCCGCGGTCTTTCGCGCAGACAATCGAAAAACTCTTGCCAGGTGTGGTGTTTGCAATATGCGTAAGGCATTCCCCGGTACTGATGCCACTCACTTTCTGGATCAAACCGCCAATCACACAATCTGTGGTCCTGTCTCTCGGAATGTTGGGCGCCGCAGTTGAAATAGTCTTGATAGTGATTTGTGTCTGCCGATAACTCGTACCAATAATACTTATAACATCTCCAATACTGATAGACGTAACTAATGGCTACTGCCTCGACTTCACTTTCAACATAATCAGGCTCGAGCGTATAGCCCGGCGGTTGCCCGTACCCAATGGAGAAGGCAAAGAGAATCGCCAAGCTCGAAAATGACAAGTCTCTCGACATTGCATCCCCTTTCCGTTTCTATTCTGGGATCATTTCAACACCCATCGGAAGATCTGAATTCCCTTTGAGCTCCCACAGTAAGCATAGATCGTACCCTGACTGTCCACAACCTCTGTCTTGCCCCTGACGTAGTCGATCCCGTTCGGTGGGAGCACCTCCGTCATGTAAATCAATTCATCTCCTTGATATTTCAAGATATTCGCCACATACTCCCCTGTATATGGACTTTCGGTCCACCCGAAGTAGTATTCGTGCTCATCATCCAAGGAGAATACGGACCCTACAGACATGATGCCAACGCCCTCGAATCGAATGTCCTTGACCGGCTGTCCTTCCTCAAAGACATGGACGTAGGCTATTGTCTTGCCTTCGCCGCTGAATTTAAGATACTTATCTTCGGAGAGATAGGTCTCATTTCGCATATTGATGCTTCGGGTCATATCAGGAGATTCCCCCGGCGCGAATTCAATCAGGATGGTCGGTGGGTAAAGAAATAGTCCCACATCAGGGACAAATCTAATGTTATCCCCCATGAAAATATGCTCATATCCCTCGTGCGCAATCACAGTGTCGAGGCTATTCGTCATAGTCCCCACCAATTGTCCCGTGCTGTCATACTTGTCAATTCTCACGTTCCCCGAGGAATTGAAATATAGATAGGCGTTCCCTTGCTCATCGAAGCAAAAATCGCAAGCAGGCTCTGCCGATATCGTTCGAATCATTTTCGCCTGCTGGTTGTAGATATTGAGACTGTCACCGATCAAGATACATAAGTGATCCTGGAAATCCACGCCTATGGCTTGCGGACCAAACAGGAATTTCTGCTCCGTGGTGACTTTCACTGGCAATTCCAAGAAGACTTCCTTATGGTATTCTTTCGCAGGACTTTGACTACTGTATAACAAGAGGAGACAGAGCACACCATATAGAATCCGCCGCGAAATCCTAATCCGCCCCATATCAACCTCCTTTATTAGAAAACAATAACTTCCACACCATGCAAGGATCTCAGGATGATTCGGAAGGAAATGCCAGCGGAATGTAAAAAAAAAACCAATAAAGTCAAGAGAAAAATGAGGTTTTTGCCAGGTCACATGTTGACCAGATGAGGTCTACTCATTGATTTGGATCTTGGCTCTATCGGATTGGTGTGCCATGGGTGAGGTGCCGTCAGGCGTCCCCGCCTGACGGATTTTTTGTGCCAAAGGATGTTGCCACCAAATGTGCCGTCGAGTGTCCTCACTTGAGGGATCGAGCCTTCTTGTCGGCAGGAAATATACAGAAAAGGCAGCGTTTTGTCAAGGGTTTTCGTCAAATAAGAAGGGTACGCGATAAGCGATACCCTTAGCAAGAACGTTGACTCTTGAATTGCTTCTGTCAGTCTTCACTCATGCACATGATCCCAGTAGAAGCTGCCAGCTCTATAGTAATTCTGCTCCAGATAGTCAATGCTATACCTCCGATACTTGCACTTATTAAAATATTGCTCATAGTTGTCTGATGATGCTTCGTAGATGGTGACACTATCCTCGTCCGCTCCCTTCGTCAACATGCAGTGTTTGACGCTATCTGAGACCAGTACGTCACTCACACCCACTTCGCTGATTTGGTCATAGAATGCGTTCCAGTCTTCCAATGCATCCATGATCTGTTCGGTATTCTTGAGTCTGCTCGTCCACAGACACCTGCTCACCAGCCCGGAGCAATCAACACCACAAATCCAGGGTGGACACTTATTTCCTGTATCTTCCTCATATTTGTCATAATGACACAAATGCCCGCCGGGCATGTCATATGGTCTCGTAGACAACGAAGCGTTGAAATCGACCCATCTCTGTTTCTGGCAGTAGGCATACGGCATGCCCTCGTACTGCCTGGTGGAATCACTCCCGTTCCATCGCCAGTCGCACAGTTTGTGGTTGGTGTAGTGCTCTTGACCGTAATAATAGTAGTTGTCGTAATTGTTCCACTGGGCGTATTGCTCGTGCCAGTAGATTTTTCGGCATTTCCACTTCTTGCTTGTGTATTCGAACGCATATCCTTCGGCTTGTCCTTCCACCCAATTCGGCTGCAAGTCATACTCTGGTGGCGGATCACCGTAAGCTGAAGTCATTGAGAGCACCAAGACAATGTACCAAGAAGTCGCGATTTTTCCCATGGCTAGTCTCCCAGATTGCTTTGGGCTATTTTAGCGTCCAACGCAGGATCTTGATACCTCCAGAATCTCCCGAGTAGTAGTAGATGTTCCCCTTGGAGTCTACGACAAACTTCTTGCCGTTCACATAGTGAGAATCTATCCTATTTATGGGAACCTCGTCAGTTGAAAAAATGAGTCTGTCACCGTCATACTTCACTATCTTGCGAATGCGCTTTTCTTTGTCAGGATTGTAATCGTAGACATAGTAATACTGATGCTGTGCGTCCAGAGAATACACAATTGCTGTGTTCACAATCTCGTGCCCTTCAAACCGCACTGTCTTGGCTGGTTCACTGTCCCCAAAAATGGTTATCTCGATCGTCTCGTGGTTTATTCGATTCCGTGTTGAATGGGTGTTAGCGGACGTGTACATATCCTGGCGTTGGTTTCTCATGGCGGTCATATCGGGAAACTTGCCATTCCGAAAATCGATGGGAATATACCCCCAGCCACCCCCGCTGAGGATTAAACCAGTATGCGGGAGGTAGCTTATCTTCTCATCTAAGATGATGTTCCTCATGTCCTGAGGACCTTTCGGATCGATCTCGTTGGTCATTTCGCCCAACAGGTCTCCTCTCTGGTTGTATTTTCAAATCACAACTTCGCCCGAACAATTCCAAGAGATATAGAAATTGCCCTGTTCGTCGTAACAGAAGTCCATGCCAGGTTGAACCAGAGCGACGCGGATCCTATCACCCTGGAAATTGTAGGTGCTCATAAGGTCACCCTGCAAATAGCTGAAGTTGCCCTCAAAGTCAACGCCAATAGCTGTCGGTCCCATCAACCAGCCATTCTCATCGCGTTGCACCGGCAATTCCATAAATACCTCTTCGTGGTATTCTTGCGCAAAAGGGCAGCCGCAGACAAGGAGCAAGAGACAGAGCCCCCCGCAAAGAACCCGCGACCAGATTCTAACCCATCCCATATTTGCCTCCTCTTCAAGAAATAATGACTTCCACACCAGGAAAAGATGTCAGGATGTTTTGGAAGGAAGTGCCAACGGATTGTAAAAAAAAATCGATCAAAGTCAAGAGGGAAATAAGGTTTTGTACCAAGTCCCATTTTGATCGGATGAGGTCTACTCATCGATTTGGATCTTGGCTCTATCGGATTTCAATTTCCCCCGGCGGCGTTTGGATTCAAGGATGCGGGATTTGGCTGCGAGAGAGATGTGGGTGGGGATGCGGGGTTTTCGGCGGCGGCTGCGGGCACGCAGTCTTTCGATCAGGCGCTCCAGCGCTAATTCGCGGTTCTTAGCCTGAGATCGGTGTTCGGTGGCGACCACCGTGATTCCGGTGGGGATATGGCGAATTCTGACCGCCGTTTCCCGCTTGTTTTTTCGCTGACCACCTGGACCCGATGACTTGTAGAAGGTCTCCTCGATGTCTTCAGGCGGAATGCGGTATTCCGTGGCATGTCGAAAAAAAGGCATTTGCGAAAGGTAATTTTTTGTTTCGCTTTGCGAAAAATAATTTAGCGTTTCGCTAAAGAAGCCGGCGCTTGATTGCCTCGCCGCCCGCGATTGCCAGATCCGCCTGCCGGCGGATTCGCAATGACGCCGGAGGTGCCCTTCATGGATTCAACAAAACTGCGGTCACTTTGTAGAAAGCATGGATCATGTCCGACGGCACGGCATCATCTGTCCAGGTCGTGTCAGGGGTGGAAGCCAGAAGAAGCAATGGGTCCAGCAGAAAGTCGGGAGTCGTGTTGCGATAGATGTGATATCGACTCACGGTAATCGGCGCGCCCGTCGTATTCTCCCGAACCGCATCCCACCTCAACTGGTTACCGGCAGGAATCCGTTCCATGGTTGCATGCTGCACCTGCGCTGGGATATTGGGAGTCCAGGGGAAGATGCTGAATTGATCCAATACTGTATTGGCGGTATCGATGGCGGTGACCTGGATGGAATCGGGATTGACCTCGAGCCACAGGAAATGGTACGCTTGAGCCGCCGCAACCACGTAGCTGGAATCAAACGTCGGCGCATACAACCCTGCACCACCACCGCCGGTGATGACATATTCGATGCCGTCGCCGGGTTCGCATCGTTGGTAAAAGTGCTGGTGTCCGTTGAGGACCATCTGGACATGATGCTGGCGAAATATCGGGCACCAGAATTGCCGGATTCCCATGTTGTTAGGATTGCCGGTTCCGCTGGTATAAGGAGGCATGTGGAACATCGCGATCCGGTAGGGTTGATTGGTCGCAGCCAGATCCGCCATCAGCCACTGAGTCTCAGGGGTTTGCGGTCCGTATTGCCACGCCACTTCTGAGTTCAATGCCACCACATGAATCGGACCGTAATCGAAACTGAAATAGAGCTCATTCCCCGGCAATTCCATGAATGTCTGATAATTGGTGAATGTGAAATTGGGCGGTGTGTTCCACGGGTCGGAGTCATGACTACCGACGATGGAAATGAAGGGAGACGTCGCCATGGCGGTGGCTGCCGGTTGGAACAAGTAGGCGTCGAATTCCCACAATTCCCCGTGATACGCCAGGTCGCCTGTACTCAAGATCAGCCGATGCGGGTACTGCATGAATCGATCGACAACCTTGCGATGAACGGTGGGATTGCTTCGGCTGTCGCCATAGGCGATGATCTCGAAAGCCTGTGATGGCGACGGCGCAGTCCAAAAATCGCCAGTGGCGGTATCTGAATCGCAGATCACTCGATAGTAATAGCGCGTATTTTCTGTCAATCCACTGAGGTCCACGTGGTGCAAGGTATCGGCTGACGCCTCTATGACTATACCCGAATAGGGAATGCCCGTTCCGAATTCCACGGTTCCTGTCGCAGGCAGTCCGGTGCCCCAGTTGACCACCGCGCTGTGATGCGGGTCGTTGACGAAGGACAGATAAGGACCTCTATTAATCGCCGCAGTAGTCGAGAGTGGCGTTACCAATGACAACAGAAACAACGACATCACGCTGTGCTTCATCGCACGAATGGGTCGTATCTTGATGTTCATGATTTCTCACCTTTGGCATCGTTACGAGAGTCTATCTTCGCACTGTTTCCTCGTCTCATGCGTCTCATCTAAATATAATCAAATTCGACCAGAATATCAACAGGAGTCTTTCGGAGACCGAAAATTATCGAAGTTTTTGTGAATGGTCAATTTAGTAATAGTGTCGAGGCGCCAAAAAAATTTTTGTGCTCGTGATTTTACGGTTGCGTTTTGAAAATAATTGCTTATATTATAGCACGACGACAACCTCACTTCTGAATCTCCAGCGCCACCACAATCTGTCATCTATGGGAGAGGAGTTATATTCGTTGACCCTGTCAATCCTGGACTGGTCTATAATCGTCATCTATATCGCAACGGTTTTGGTAGTGGGGCTGGCGTACACTCGGCGCGCCCAGCGGAGCACTCAGGAATACTTTTTGAGCGCTCGCAGTCTTCCGTGGTGGCTGGCGGGGACATCAATGGTCGCGACCAGTTTTTCGGTCGATACTCCGCTGCTGGTGACTGGTTGGACCCGAACCGGAGGGATTCAGGCGAACTGGGTGTGGTGGGGTCTGGGAGTGTCCGGGTTGTTTTCGGTGTTTGCGTTGTCCCGCCTGTGGCGTCGCGCCAGTGTAGTGACCGATGTGGAGTTGACGGAATTACGGTATTCCGGTCGATCCGCCCGGATGCTTCGGGCATTCCGTGGTTTCTGGCTGGCGATTCCCGTCAATACTATCGCCATGGCGATGGTGTTGAGAGGCATGGGGAAGGTTGCCAAGGCGGTTACGGGCTTGCCCGAGGAATTGACACTGCCGATTGCCGGCGGTGTGGTATTCATCTGCACCTATGCCTCCGGATTGTGGGGCGTGGTGTTCACCGATTTCATCGAATACATCATCGCGCAAGGCTCCGCGATCGTATTCGCTTTTTTCGCGGTACGCCACGTGGGCGGTCTATCTTCCTTAGTGAGGTCGGTCTCTCACGATATGGTGACCGTCTTTCCGCATCCACCTGCTCATACCTCTATCTGGGAAGCCGGGTTTTGGACTCCGGCGGTCGTCGCTCTGGCGGTGTATGCGTTTGTGCAATGGTGGGCGTATTTGAATAGCGATGGGGGCGGGAAAATCATCCAGAGGTTATCTGCGTCCAAAGACGAGCAACATGCCATGTGGGGTTTGCTGTGGTTCAACGTGGCACATTATGTGATTCGAACTTGGCCCTGGATACTCTGCGCCCTGGTCTCTTTGATCGTGTATCCCGTGATCGCAGACCCGGAAATGGCGTATCCGCAACTGATGATGGATATTATGCCGGCGGGATGGCTGGGGTTGATGATCGCGGGATTCGTGGCGGCATTCATGTCCACCATCAATTCCCAGTTGAACTGGGGCGCAAGTTACGTGATCAATGATATCTATCGACGATTCGTCACGAAGGAAGCCAGCGATCGCCATTACATGCTTGCCTCCAGGGTCACGGTGCTCGTCCTATCCGCCTTGACGGTAGGGGTGGCGTTGATCATCGATTCGGTTCGGGAAGCTTTCATGTTCATATTGGCGTTTGGAGCCGGGACTGGTGCGGTGTACCTGCTCCGTTGGTTCTGGTGGAGAATCAATGCCTGGACAGAAATCAGTGCCATGATCGCATCCACCGTTATTTCGTCGACGCTTTATCTGTTGAATCGATACGCGGATGCCGGAATCTCGTATCCGGCGATCATCACCATCACTGCCTTCGGCTCGGCGGTGGTTTGGCTGGTGGTGACCTTTGCGACTCCAGCTGTTCCCATCCCTCAGCTTGCCGAGTTTTGCCGGCGGACCCGACCGTGGGGTTTCTGGAGCCCGGTCATGGCAAGCCTGGATGGCGCAACGAAAGCTTCCACTCACGGAGAAGCTTTTCGGGTAGTAACCTGGAGTGTGCTGGGAGCGGTTGGATTATTCGCTTTGATGTTCGGGATTGGGAAGTTGCTGCTGGGTAGTCCATGGCTCGGACTGGCATTGGTAGCAGTCGCTGCGGTCTGCTCGGCGGTCCTGATCCTTAGCGGAGGATTACGAACAGAAGCTGGGCAGCGGTGAAGCTCTGTGCCTGCCTGGGCTTTTTCCGGACGTTGAAACTTGTGTGCTGATGGATTCGTAGTGGCTGGGTTGACCAACAGGCAGATTCGCGAGATCGCCGCTTTGGAACACGCCAGGATTCGACGGGAACGCAGGCGGTTCCTGATTGAAGGCACCTTGTGCGTCACCGAGGCGCTCCAGGTCGGATTTCCGTTAGAGAAGGTGTATCTGACGTCGCAGTATCTGGAGTCCGATTCCGGCAGGCGCATCTGGGAAACCTGCCGGAAGTACCAGATGGATATTGAGCTGGTGCCACTCAGCGCATTGCAGCGAATGTCGTCTCAGGAGCAGCCGCAAGGCGTCATTGCTGTCGGAATCTGCCAGGAGGCGTCCTCGGATTGGATCGAGAGTGACGAGGATATCCTGCTGGTCATCCCGTATCTGTCCGATCCGGGGAATCTGGGCACGATCTTGCGGACCGCGCATGCCTTTGACATTCCGTCGATCTGGATTGGCGGCGGATCGGTGGATCCCTGGAATCCCAAAGTAGTCCGGGGTTCCATGGGTTCTCTGTTCCATCTGAAGCTTCGACGTTCGGCGACTTTGACTGATGATCTGGGTGGCTTGAAATCGAGAGGGGTACATCTATTCGCTCTGGATTCAAACGGAGAATCGCCGGTTTCGGAAATCCTACACCAACCTGGAAAAACCGCACTGATCATCGGGCATGAGGCGGAAGGAATCCCGAACGACCTTCGGGCTTTGTGTCACAAACGGGTGGTTCTCGGTCAGCCTGGGGCTGGCGTCGGATCCTTAAACGTGGCGGTGGCTGGCGCCATTGTGATGTATTTGCTCCGGCATGCCTCTTGAAGCGGTGCCCCGACCGTCACAGAGTCTAATCAGGGACAAATGCCCTTCAGAGATTGGAAAATCCGCATTGGGGAAGAACAGTGGGAGGATCGATGACGACTCGAATTATCAACCGGGACAGAAGACGCAGTTGGCGATACTATCGCGTGCTGTCGAAAGTGTTCCTGTATCTGGGAATTGTCGCCGCGGTCGGTGTGGCTCCGGTGTCGGTGTTTGTGTTCGCCGGTCAATGGGGGATGCTCTGGCTGCTCATTGCACTCTTAATATTATGTATCATATTTTTTGCGTGTTATGCCTATGTCATTGGACTCATTCGAAGGTGACGCCCTTGAGGGCGAATTGAACGGCGAACCGACCGTACGGATTGGTTTGCTGCAAGCCGTTCCGGAAGCATTGGTCAACCTGCACGGGCAGTGGTCTGTTGCCACCGGTTCTACCCTTGGGCGGTTCAGCTCGCGACGGATCGCTGATCTGCATCTGAAGTTCCGGTTTGCGCCCAGCGGACGCAAACATCCTTCCCGGCGACGGTATACAGTGAAGCTATCGGAATTTTTTTCCACCGAATCCATCACTCGCTGGTTGCCGGTGCTGAAGAAGATGGGGGTGGACGGGAACCTCTCAATCCTGGAAGCCGGTCGGTTATGGTCGATTCGTGGCAAGACGTGGGATGCGCGGACAAGGTGGGTGGTTGCCGGTGATTATGGTAGTCGGGAAGAAGCCGGGGAAGCGTCGCAGGAATGGAGCCGGGAATTGGCGGACCGAGTACAGGGGAAACCGGATTTGTTCTGGCCCCAGGTGGAATCCACCGACCGCCCGAAAAGCATCGAACCTGCGGGAGCGGTTGAAGTCCGAATCGGAGATGAGCTGTTTCGCGATCCCTTGATTCGAATTGAACCTCTAAGCGACAAGTCCTATTTTTCGATCTATGACGTGACCATCGGGAAGCAGTTCCATTGGGAACATCGCAAGACGGTGCGCTATATTGGCAAGTTGATGCTCCTGGGGGATGACCTGGAAGGGATTACCGTCGTCAACGAATTGCCGGTGGAATCCTATTTGGAATCGGTGACGTCATCGGAAGCGAGCTTAGGTGCGCCGGACGAATACCTGAAAGCTCAGTGTGTGGCTGCACGTTCCACCGTGCTTGCCACCGTGTCCCGGCATCACCGTGCCGATCCGTTTGACTTGTGCGCCGAGGATCATTGCCAGTGCTATTACGGCACGGACGTAATTGACAAGAAGATTACCCGGATGGTCAAGTCGATGCGGGGATTGGTGCGCGTGATGGGTTACCGACCGGCGGATTGCCGCTATTCGAAGATCTGCGGCGGGAGGTCGGAAAACTACTCCGACGTGTGGGGCGGAGAGCCTGTCCCGTATCTCGTGTCCAGATGCTGCGGCGGGGGACGCGGCAAGGAAGCAGTAACCGTCGAGGAGCTGCTGGAACCGGCTTACAACGCTTACTGCAATCCTAAAGTGCACAAGTACCCCAATTCGCTGGACCATGCCAAGAATCTGTTTCGGTGGGAGCAGGAATGGGAGGCGAAAGATCTGGCGGATCACGTGGAGGAGGTCTTGAGCACTCCGGTTACCGAAGGGGGACTTCGCACTACGGATGCAGGTGCACATCTTGGCAGGATTCGGGAACTGCGCCCCTTGACTCGAGGTGCTTCCGGGCGAATTACTCGGCTTCTCGTGGTCGGCTCGGAAGGCGACGCGACCGTCCGAGGAGAGTTGGCGATTCGCAAGTTGTTGTCTCGCACCCATCTGCCCAGCTCACTATTCGTGGTGGAAAACGACGGTAACGAGGGTGGATTCCGTCTGCGGGGAGGCGGATGGGGTCATGGAGTGGGCATGTGTCAACTCGGTGGGATTGCCATGGCGAGGACAGGGGTCTCTTTTGATAGAATTCTGGATTCATATTATCCGGGGACTATTACGGATCGCCTGTGGTAAGTCCGTGAGGTTTGTTTTGTAGGGGCTTAATATATTAAGCCCCTACATAGCCAATCATGATCTTAAGCGATACGCACACTCATCTGGACTTCTCCCAATTCGATGCCGACCGTGATGCTGTCATTGACCGAGCCGTCCAGGCGGGGCTCGTATTGATGATTGATATCGGCATCGATCTGGAGACATCCAGACGGGCGATAGAGATTGCGAAACAGAGGGTGGAGGTTTTCGCGACGGTTGGATTCCATCCTCACGACGCTCAGAGTGCGAATTCGGACGCCATCGCACAACTGGAAAGCCTCATTGCCGATTCCAAAGCGTCCTTCGGACAGGAACGCAGGGTCGTTGCGGTGGGGGAGGTTGGATTGGACTATTATCGCGACCTGTCCCCTCGCCCCAGACAGCAGGAAACGTTCCGGGATATGATTGACCTGGCGAAAGGGCATGATCTTCCATTAGTAATACATACTCGGGACGCACATCGCGATACCTTGTCGATTCTCGATGACATGGGGATCCCGAGCCGCGGTGGTGTATTCCATTGTTTCAGCGGGGATATTGACTTCGCTCGAGAGGTGCTCCGTCGGGGATTTCTCATTTCCTTCACCGGCAATATTACCTATAAGAATTCTCAACTCCCCAAAATCGCCGCAGAGATCCCATTGGAGAAAACGCTTCTGGAGACCGATTGTCCGTTTCTGGCGCCGATGCCTCACCGGGGGAAGCGGTCGGAACCTGTGATGGTCCTGTCCGTTGCCAAGACGTTGGCGGAAATCCATGGTGTGCCCACGGAGCAGGTAGGAGAGGTTTGCACCCAAGCCGCGTTTAACCTTTTCGGCATCCCCATGTAGGTTGGGTTAGCTTTGCGTAAGCCACCATCTTATTTCCCGTGGTGCCGGGTGTCACCACCCGGCACTCATCCTATGATCCTTCTTATTCCGCAGGGTGAGGATTTACCCGCCGACGGTGGGCAAGCCCTGCGGCACCTGAGGATCTTTTTTGAGAGGTAGGTTGGGTTAGTTTTGCGTTGCCCAACAATGATTTGTTAAGTGTCTCGCAGCACGGGCATCTTGCCCGTGCCTTATTCTCTCGAAGGAATCTTCTTGGAACAGGAATTCGAACGGATTATTACTCACAACGATTTCGACGGCGTGGCTTCGGCTGCCATCTGTTCCTACATGTACGATATCGACACAATCGTCTTTACGGGACCCAATTCGATCACCCGTTCCGAAATCTTGGTGACGGAGGGGGATATTGTCTGCGATCTTCCGTATCCGTTGGTGGCGGGATTGTGGTTCGATCATCACGCCGGAAATCTCGTTGAGGTGCAACTTCGCGGCATCGATCCCGGCACGATCCCGGGCGCATTTGCCGATAAGCTGTCCTGTTGTCGGGTGGTGTACGACCATTTTTCCAAAGAGGAATCCTTGCCGGATGATTTCCGGGTGTTGGCGGAAGAGGCAGACATCATCGATTCGTTCGGGTACACCTCGGTGGAGGACTGGCGGCGGGAGACGCCTGCCAAGCGCATCGATTGGGCGATCAAAGCTCCTGGAACCACGAGAGAGAAGCACCGATTCTTGCGCAATCTGGTTGCCCTGCTGCGCGACACGTCTATTGAAGAGGCTTCCAGGGAACACTGGATTGCCGAGCGGGTCGCTGCGTCGCTGAAGCAGGAGGAATGGATGCGCCGAATCATCCGGCAGATATCCTCGTTTCTGCCGGAAGATCAGCACGGCGAAATTGTTGTCTTGGACATGACCGGGTTCCATGTGCGCGAGAAAATAATCAAGAACCTGGCGCTGCTGGACTTTCCGCAGGCGCTGGCATTCCTGGAAATTCAGCCGCTGTACCAGCACGGGGTCCGGTCGAACGACCTGTCGATTTCCATGTCGCTCTCGCTGAATATGAATGGCAGGTCGCACGGGAAAGACGTGGGGGAGATCCTTCGCGAATTGAATCTGGGGGATGGGCACGCCGGTGCCGGCGCCGGAACAATCGTGTCTTCAACCAGGGTGGAAATGATCAAGAAGAAGCAAGCGGTTGTGACAAAAGTCTTCGAAATCTGGAAATCTCAACCGATAGAAAAACCGAAATAAAACGCGAGATTTTTCCCCTGTCTGTGGATGGCCCGTCAGATTGTCATCGAGTCAATCTGTATATATCACTGTTATTATGGTATATAGCTTCGAAACAGTTTGTGTGCCGTGATGGGGGGGTTCCGAGTTACAGCCGTATTTCGTTCCGGTGGCAAAATTTAGAAGGATCGTGCTTTTTTTCTTGACAATACGCTCAGATTTGTTTATATTCTACCGTCACGAGAAAAAAGACACAGAAAGGAGGCCTTGAATGAAGGTCATTAATGTACTCTGTACGGCGTTAGCCGTTATGTTGATCGTAGTATTTGCCGCGTCTGCTCAGGAGTTCTCGCCGACCCTGGGCGTCACGCTGAGCAATCACAACGTGGGTCAGACCACGGAAGTCACTTTCAATTTCGAGCAGGATAATGGCGAGCTGGACTGCGATTCGGTGTATACGACAATCAGTCAAGGGACGGTTGCGTACGGATCAATGTCCCCCAATCAGACGGTCGGTGATGGCGATGCGATCATGGCGGGTGGGTTGTACACGTTGGCGTATGACCTGCGTGTATTTTCGGTGACGCCCTCCCAGAACCGTGCCAGCCTCCAGGGTATTGTCACTGTATCCAATCATCCAAACCTGCCGGTGGGCGCAGTGTTGTACCACATGGAAGTGACGGGAAATTTCAGCGATATCTTGATCACGGAGTGGTCAGATAGCGCTGACGACAACAATTGGACGCAGGGGACCGAGGTCGAAACTCGATACACCGCTCTCCTGACGCTGCCCTATTCGGCATCGGTGTCGTTTGACATCAGTTGTGTATCCGAACCGGATAACAGCAGCATCGTCCACTATTATGAGGACACGATCGAAATCCCACTGGGGATCGAAGATTCGCCTCACATGGCGCCCATGACCTATTCGCTGGCGCAGAACTACCCCAATCCGTTCAACTCTTCGACGGTCATATCTTACAATGTTCCGGTGACCAGTCGGGTGGTATTGAGCATCTACAATACCGAAGGGCGGTTGGTTCGAACCTTGGTGAATGGTCAGTCCGCACCTGGTTCGCACAATGTGATCTGGAACGGTTTGAGCAATTCCGGAACAGCCGTTGCGACGGGTATCTATGTCTACAGGTTGCAAACAGGTGATTTCAACGCGATTCGGAAGATGGTGTACTTGAAGTAATTACCGATTGCGGCCTCCCAACATCTGTGCGTGAATAGATCTCCATGTATCCCCCGGAGGGCAACCACCGGGGGATTTTTACTACTCATAATTGCAAGGCGTAAGACCCTTTTGCATCCAGAAGGGACGGCATGGGCAGGATGCCCATGGTACGAATGACCGTTTCCCGCGAGCGTATAGAAGGGACGTATTAGATGGAGCTACAGGGCAAGACCTGCGTGGTCACCGGAGGGGCGGGATTTGTTGGCAGTCACGTCGTCGATTACCTGGTCGAAAACGGCGCCGACGTCACCGTGATCGATGACCTGTCGGGAGGGTATCGCGAAAATGTCCATCCCAAAGCCCATTTCATCCAAAAGGATGTTAATGAACTGAAGCTCAGCGACCTGGAAGGTGTGCAGGTTGTCTATCATCTGGCGGCTCATCCTGCGGAAGGACTGTCCGTCTTCATGCCGTACAGGAATACTTATAACAACTATTTGTCATTTCTGAAGTTACTGACCACAGCGGTGGAAACCGGCGTTGAGACTATCGTATTCACATCCAGTATCGCTGCCTACGGTGCCGATCCGCGCCCACCGTTTCGGGAAGACGATCGATTGGAGCCGGTAGATCCTTACGGCATCGGCAAAGCCATGGTCGAGCGGCTTCTCAGATTGTACGGCGAGGAATTCGGATTCAATTATGTGATTCTGCGACCATACAACATTTATGGCATTCGGCAGGATTTGAGGTCCCCCTATCGCAATGTGCTGGGAATTTTCATCAATCGGCTGATGAAAGGCGAGCCCCCGGTCATTTTCGGAGACGGCGAACAACAACGAGCGTTCACGCACATTTCGGATGTGGCGCCGGTGCTGGCGAAGTCGGGATTCGATCCACGGTGTTACGGACAGATTATCAATCTGGGAAGCGACCGCCCGGTAACGATAAATCACATTGCGCGATTGGTGCTCGACGCCTTTCAATCCAACCTCGCGCCGATCTATCATCCCCACCGCCCTTTCGAGGTCGACATCGCATACTCGGACATTAGCCGGGCTCGGGAATTACTTGATTTTGAGCCCAAAGCGGATCTGGAAACCGAAGTGCGAAAAATGGTCGATTGGGCTTGTAAGAAGGGTCCTCAGGAACTCCGACGTTATCCTCGTGAAGAATTCGAGATCACCAAGAAAGTCCCCAAGATCTGGCTGTCATCCTGATGTTTCCCATTCCCGTCGCATGGGCATCATGCCCATGTTGGGTTACGGGCAGGAAGCCCGTGTGACGCTGATTGGGATTCTGTTCTTGATCTGCAGCTGGGCTCATGCCGAAACGGGAAATATCGAAGGTCGAGTCATAGATCCCGGAGGATATCCGATTTCCGGAGTCAATGTGATGTCGGTCAGCCATCGCTATGGCGCCGCTACCGACATCGACGGACGATTCACCATCACGGGATTGCCGCCTTCCTCTTATTCTCTGGTCTTCAGCCACCTGGGATACCTGACCGACAGCCTGGACGTCGTGGTTTCCGAAGGCAGGACATCGACTCTCCTCGTGGTGCTGAAAGAGGACATTCTGGAGCTACAGGGGGTGGAACTGGTGATCGATCGGGAGCGGACAGAAGATCAGGCGACCTCGGGACGGATGATCGTTCGACGGAGCGAAGTATCCGCCTTGCCAGGAGGAACCGAAGATCCGTTGCGGGCGATGACATTGATCCCGGGTGTGGTGGCTCGAAATCCGGACGACGCCGATTGGTCGGTGCGAGGGGCGGATATGGGTGAGATGAGAGTTTTGCTGGACGGAATCTCGTTGCCCCGCCCCACTCACTTCGGCTTGCTGTCCAGAAGCCTTTCCATTTTCAACCCTCTGGTGACCGACCGATTCGAGCTGTGGAAAGGCGGCATGCCGGCGAGTTACGGACGAGCATTGGGCGGACTTCTGCAAGTGGAATCGAAGGACAGCAACGTCGATGAGCTCCAGGGGTCCGTGATTCTGACCTATTTGACCGGAAACCTGGGCTGGGAAGTCCCTATCGCGGAATCGGTGCATTGGGTGAGCGGAGTGCGGCTGAATTACGATCCCGGGGTCTATCGCTTGCTGGAACAGACGTTTCGGGATCGGTTCGTCCGCCCCACTCTCCGTGACGCTCAAGGGTCGCTGCGCATCGAGGCTGGTCACGACCATCGGCTGAGGTTGACCTACCTATTGTCAAGTGACCGGCTGGAATCATCGGGCAGTTCCGGGTCGTTGGATCACCGCAACGGGTTGTTGGCGGGCGGACTGGGGTGGTCATGGACACCTTCCGCCGGGTGGTTCAGTCGGACGGTTGCTTATGGGTGGCAGACTCACGAGTCCCTCCAGAATCTCGATCTGCGCACTGAGCAGAGCTGGACCAACAACCGAGTCGGAATCAGAGCGGATAATACTGTTCTGGTGTCGTCCGGCGGGCGATTCATCTTTGGGGGCGTGGTTGAAGCGGATGAGGGAGATCGTCGGGATCCGGTCGCGAAATTGGATCTATCGGGCACGCTGCGGGACTGGTATGGAGCAGGTTTCGTCGAAGGTCAGGTCAAGTGGGGGCGATTGCACACTGCCACCGGAGTCCGCGCCGATGTCTATGGGTGGCAGGTATTAGACGGCGGTGTCATCCAAAGTCACGGTTACTACTTGTATCGAATCAACCCCAGAATCTCCTTAGGTTATTACCTGACGCCGGCTGTAATTCTCAAAGGGTCGTGGGGGACATTCACCCAGCCTGTGGATACGGCGCTGTATGACGCTACCCAATGGTCGATGGGAATCGAGGTGCAACGCGGAAGTTGGTCGTGGGAAGTCACCGGATACTTGCATGACCGAGAGCACGATTACGAAGGGATCAGGCGCTACGCCAACGGGATTGAAATGTTGGCGCGGCGGAGAACCGGCGAGGTCACCGGCTGGCTCGGTGGCTCGTTTGGCGTCTCGGAACGGGAAGCCAAGGACATGCTGGAGCCGACCTTGATGGATCGCCGATGGACGGTGCTGGGTGCGCTTCTGTGGAACGTTCGAGCTGATTGGAGATTGTCCAGCGAGCTGTTTTTCGGGACGGGTTTTCCCATTTCTCCCGTGGATGGGCGCGTCTATGTATATTCGAACAGCGCAACGAAGATTACTCGAGACTGGTTCGCCACTTACGGACCTTTCGGAGCCGCTCGGCTACCGGAAACGTTTCGCTGGGATCTCAAAGCCGCCCATGATATAGCACCTTTTGGACTGAATGCCACTGTGTTCGCAGAGGTGATCAATGCCACAGCGCATCCTAATGCAGTGGATTATATTTGGTCGCGGGATATTCGAACGCGGGAAGAGCTCCTGGAATTCCCCACCTTCCTGCCCCTGCTGGGACTGGAGGTGAGATTTTGAGGAACACATGCGTGCTTTTCCCCCCTGTGTTAGTAGGGGGGAACAAAAGGGGGGTTATCTTTGATTTGTTGAAGAGCCTTACAATATTCTTAATTCTAATAGTGTCGGCATCTCTGCTGATCATCGGCTGCCACGGTGATCCGCTGATGACTGCCGGCGAACGTGAGCCAGTGGATGTCGGTGGCGTGATCACGTCCGACACGACCTGGCGGGCGGCAGACAGCCCGTTCCGGATAGTTGAAGACCTGTTGGTCCCGGACAGCGTGCATTGGGAAGTGGAAGCCGGCACCGAAATCTTGGTCGCCTGGAATCGAACCATTGATGTTCAGGGCGAGGCAGCCCTCCGAGGAACTCTGAACAACCGGATTACGGTCAGATCGGACACTGGCATCTGGAGGGGGATTGAGATTTGTGGAGGACACACATCCAGCTTGCACAGTGTGGATATCATGTATGCGGCAGTTGGCGTCGCGATTGACAGCGCCGCCATAGATATCTTGGATTGTCGGTTCCTGTTCTGTGATTCCGCGGGAATCAGATGTGATTCGGCAATGACAACGTCGATATCAGGGTGCGAATTCGTCAACAGCAGGACTTTGAATCTATTCAGTCCCATCGCAATTTCGATAGGAAGCGGCAATATGGTTTCTGTCGATGGCTGTACCATCGATGGATTCAGCCAGGGCATCCATTTGCAGGGCAATATCTCCCAGGCGACACTGCAGGGCAATGCCGTCTCGAACTGCAGTATTGGAATAGTCAGCAACTGCCAGAACGGCGTCTCGATATTGGACAACGAATTTCGGGGGACTGACACAGGGATCATCATCAGGGCGGGATCACCTTATCTCGAAGGCAATAGCTTTGTCAAGCAGGATCAGGCTGTTCGCGCAGAGGGGAACAGCGCTCCTACCGCGCATTATAATTCATTCGAAATCGGCACCGGATTGACCTGGGTGCATTATTCGCCGGTCGATGTCGATGCCAGTAATAACTGGTGGGGTACGACGGATATCGATACAATCCAGGCATTGATATTCGATCAGCATGATGATTCCCTGGCAGGCTTGGTGGAGATTGAGCCGATTTTGACGAGTCCTATTCAATAACTCTCAGGGTATCATGTCTAATAGTAAGTCCAGAGTGGCTCTGGTCCGGTATGTAGAGCCCTCAGAAGCTCCGTATCGATTTTCTGACCAGGGTTTGCATGTCCTCCGCGGTCGACTTGAGGAGTTGTTGGATCACCTGGATTGGGATGCGACCCGAGTGCGGAACAAGTCGGTGCTGTTGAAACCCAATCTGGTCCGCCCTCAACCGGATACGGTGCCGGCGGCGACCACCGATCCCAGAGTTATCCTTGCCTTGATCGATATCTTTCGGGAATGGGGTGCGTTGGAAGTGGCGGTGGGTGAGAAACCCGGCTGGGGACTGCCGGCTCGGATGGCGTTTCAACAAGCAAAGCTGGAACCCTGGATCAAGGCGCATGGCGGGGTCATCGTGCCCTTTGACGAAGAAGATCCGGTCAAGATAGAGAATCCCCATGCAGTCGTGTTCCGGCATGTCTTGCTCCCCCCGGCGGCTCGTCGATATCAGGTGGTAGTCAATCTGCCGAAATTGAAAACCCATATGCACACGACCGTCTCGCTGGGCATCAAGAATATGTACGGTTTTGTCACAGACGAGCAGAGGCTGCAGAATCATCGCAACGACCTGTATCAGAAGTTAGTGGACTTCCTATATGTCTTGAAGCCGGATTTGACAATTATCGACGGCATTTGGGCGCTGGAAGGACAGGCGCCATTGTATGGCATCACCGTGCCCGATATGGGCATCTTGATCGGATCGGAAGACATTGTGGCAGTCGATGCGGTAGGCAGCGCCGTGATGGGGATCGATCCAGGCGAGGTCGCCACCACGCGGCTTGCTCACCAGGCTGGTTTTGGGACCATGGATCCAAGCGCCATCGATATCAAAGGCGCGGTTATCGCAGATGTCACGAGGAATTTTCAAAGGGCGGTTCTTAGCTCGGCGGGTGCTTACGAGAATATCGATGTGATGGAAAGCAGCGCATGCGTTGGATGTCAGTCCGCACTGAGACATTCGCTGGATCGCCTGGCTCGGGAAGCGGAATTCGAATCAAGCACTGACACCGTGATCCTGGGACGCAATTTCTCCGACGAGCAACTGGCGTCCTTAGCCGAACGCCAGAGCGGGAGAGTCTTCTGTTTCGGCGATTGCACCGAAGAGCTATATTACAAATTGATTGACATCAGGAACATCGTCTGGATTCAAGGTTGCGCCCCTCATATTTTCGATTACTACCTGGCTTACCTGGACAGACCCATCGAGGGTGAGCGACCTCATAGCATCAGGTGAGTCAAGCCCTGTGGCACGGGTTTGCAGCCTGTGAATTGAAGCTGGTGTCAAACAGGTCGTTCGACGCCGGGCCTCCCATTTGGACCTGTCAGAGCAGTCTGAATCCAATAGAATGAAGAGGGTCGGAAGACTTCCGGCTTGTGCAGGAGCTTCCGACTCTTATTATGTAACAAATGGTTGCGAAGTGGCGATGGGGTTATGGCGAACCATGCATCCGGTTGAAAAAGCCGGATTTGGAGGGGAATTCTAAAAAAAACGACGATCCTCTTGATTAAAATGCACTTGTTTTGTATATTATTCTTTTATGTGCGGAAGAAATGTCGCAATCGCTAATGCCCGTCTTGCCTTTCTGAACAAGGTCAAGAATTCCCCGGGCGAATTCGGGAACACTTTATCATGTCTGAGACGTTATCATACACCATCTGTGGGCTATTAGAGCACCGCGCGGGCAAGACGCCGAATGACCGCTTGATGATTTTCCGCGATCGCGCCTGGACGTGGGCGGAAGTCTGCGATGAGATGTGGCATTGCGCCCATGCGCTTCAGGATGCGGGACTACGACCGGGGGATCGGGTGTTAGGAGTCTTTGACAAGTCGCCGGAAGCAATCCTGTGCTTTCTGGGTGCCGTTCGAGCGGGCGGAATCTTTGTGCCGGTCAATCCGCAACTTGGCGACCAGGATATCGAATCTGTGCTCCTGGAAACGGAGCCGCAGATTGCGGTGACGTCACCGGCATACTTGAAACGCACTCGGGCAAGAGTATCTCAAGTCTTCCCGGCAAGTCCGCCGAAAGTGATCTCGTCGGGATTTGATGCATCGGACGGACTGGGTGGTGTGATGAGGAGCCAGCCGACATCGCCGCCATCACACGTTGTGCAGCCAAACGATGTCGCTTATTTGAATTACACCTCCGGCACCACTGGACGACCCAAAGGGGCAATCACCACACATCGCCACATCCTGGAAAATGCCCGAAGCGCCTCGGAAGCCTTGAAAATCCGTTCCGGCGACGTGCATTTGTGCATGTTTCCGATCCACACCCATCCTCACGAAATCTTCGCCCGCCCGTTACTCCTGGGTGGATCATTCGTTTTGTTGGACTCGATCCACCCGCGAACTATCGCGGAGGCAATCACCACACATCGCATCACCTGCATGATGGGCGTGACGCCCATGTACCGATCACTACTGAATGTCGCGGATTCACCGGATTATGACTTCAGTTCCTTGAGGACTCCGGAAAGCGGTGGTATGGATTCCCCACTGTCGTTCATCGAGGAGTTCGAACAGACGTTTGGCAGGAGATTCCTGCCGGTGTGGGGCAGCACCGAGACTACCGGAATCGCGATTGCCACGCCTCCCATCGGCGACATAGTACCGGGAAGTTTGGGCAGACCGTGCCCTGGCTACGAAGTACAGTTAATGGATGGAGACGGAAGACCGATTCAGGGTTCGGGGGAAGGGGAATTGTGGGTTAGAGGGTCGGCGGTGGTGGCGGAATATTGGAAACGACCGGAAGAGACCGAAAGTGCCTTCTTCGAGGGCTGGTATCGCACCGGCGACATCGCCCGCCGGGAGGACGGCGGCTTCTACACGTTCCAGGGACGGCAGTTCGGCATGATGAAGGTAGGTGGCATGAAAGTGTTCCCTTTAGAGATCGAACGAGTTCTGAGCCAGCATCCGGATGTCGAGGAAGCAGTAGTGATTGGCGCCAGAGACCACATGAAAGGCGAAATCCCAAAAGCATACATCGTGCCGGTCAAAGGGTCGAATCCGACTCGCACAGAGCTCAGAAAACATTGTCAGCAGCAGTTGCCGCCTTACAAAGTCCCACGCAGATTCGAGTTTCGAGAGGAATTGCCACGCACGCCCGGGGGAAAACTTATCCGGTCGGTTCTGGAAGCATCGGAAACTACCGCGGAAAGAATGCACGGGTTGGAAGCCCGTGCTACGGAGAAAAGGACGATTCTGAATTTGGAAGAAGAACTCGTCCGGCTGGATCGGCGAATTCTGACGCTATTGAATCGGCGGTCGCAGCTTCTGATGCAGGATACCGATCCTGACCGGTCGGGATCGGCGCTGATTCAAGATGAGCATATCCAGCGGGTGCTTGATGCCAACGAAGGACCTTTGTACGATGATGTGGCGGAGGAAGTGTTGCGGCAGGTCCATTCCGCCACTCGTTTTCCCGGTGGCAAATGATCCCGATCAATGTGGAAGATTCTTCGTATGGTGGCACGGGCATCCTGTCCGAGCGCACGGGATTGAACACTTGACACGAGGCGAATGACATGGAAGGCATCCAGGTGCGGGCAGCGATATCCGATTACGATGTCCTGATCGGGCGTCAAATTATGGATAGGTTTCCGGAGCTTATTGCCGGATTCGACCCTGGCGGAGAGCTGGTTGTGGTGACGGATGACGGCGTGGACTCCCGCTACCCGGAACTGCCGCCGTTGTCGCGAACTGCCCGCCGAATGGTTCTGAAGCGCGGCGAGCATTTGAAAAGCTTTGCCCAGGCGGAAGCCTTGATCTTCGAACTCACTGGTTGGAATGTATCTCGAGACGGGATGATCATCGCATTTGGGGGCGGCGTCATCGGCGATCTGGCGGGCTTTGTAGCATCGATCTATCTTCGGGGAATCCCGTGGATTGCGATTCCGACCACCTTGGTGTCGCAGGTTGACAGCGCGATGGGAGGCAAAGTCGCGGTCAACTTGTCCTACGGGAAGAATCTGGTTGGTGCGTTCTACCCGCCGCGTCTGGTGATTTGCGACACATGGTTTCTGATCGAGTTGCCGGAACCGGAATTCGTCAACGGGTTGGGGGAGGTCATCAAGACCGCGATCATCGGTGATCCACATCTGTTTGCATTGTTGGAGGCCCGGTTGGACGCAATCCTGTCGCGGGACCGGAACGTTCTGCAAACGGTGGTTGCGGCGTGCGTCAAAGTCAAAGCGGATGTTGTATCGAAGGACGAACGCGACCGCGGCGACCGGGCAGTCTTGAATCTCGGGCACACTGTGGCTCACGCGTTGGAGGCGGCAGAAGGATTCGAAAACGTCCCGCACGGGATCGCGGTACTAATGGGAATTCTCGCCGTCCTGCCGTTGTCGGAAGGTCTTTGTGGACTGCCCCGTGACCAGTCCGATCGTATTCGGAGCCTGATCCGGCGCTTGCCAGTTCAATTTCCGTCGTCATTGCCGCCGGTGGAAGCGATCGAGACGTTTGCAGCCCACGATAAGAAAGTCCGGCACCAGAGGCAGCAATGGGTGCTTTTGAAGGGCATCGGAGTTCCGGTTACTGGGATTGACGTTCCCAGAGATCAGGTGCGGTCGGCTTATCAGTCAATCCTGGAGAATCGATGACGATTTCAATTATCCACGGTGTCAATTTGAGTCACCTGGGGCAGCGCGAGCCCGAAATCTACGGATCCGAAACACTGGAAGATATCAACAAAGGGCTGCAATCGGAATTTCCCGATATCAAATTCCAATTCGTGCAATCGGATATCGAAGGCGAGCTGGTACAAGCGATCTGGAAAGCTGCGAAGAAATCACAGGGGATCGTGCTGAATCCCGGGGCATACACGCATACCTCGGTAGCGATCCGGGATGCGGTGGCAGCGATTGATATCCCGGTCATCGAGGTGCACTTGAGCAATCTGCACGCCCGAGAGCCGTTCCGGCACGAGTCATTGACCGCTCCTGTGTGCTGGGGTCAAATCCAGGGCTTGGGCGCTCGAAGCTATCCTCTTGCGGTCAGGGCATTGATCGACCGTCTCGCTTGACTAATCCGGTGCCGCGGGGTGTCCTCACCCTGCGGACGGCGGTGGCTGTCAGGAGGGGACACCTGACAGCACAGGGGCGGATGTGCAGGATGGGGATATCCTGCACCACAAGTTATTTCCTGGTGCCGCCCTTGAGGGCGGACAATACTCATGGTGTCGCACGTGGGCGTGTGACACCGCATCCGCGGAGATAAGATGTTTGCCATAGGCGACGTAGTGTTCGGGCAAGGGGATCCGGTGATTATCGCCGGTCCGTGCGCTATCGAAAACCGTGAGCAGTACTTTGCGGTGGCTCAAGAGGTCAAACGCCGCGGTGTCAGGGTTCTTCGTGGCGGCGCGTACAAGCCGCGGACCTCGCCCAATGCGTTCCAGGGTTTGCGCGAAGAAGGATTGGAGTTGATCCGGGAAGTCAAAAATGCCACTGGGCTCCTGATTGTGACCGAAGCCATGGACACCGATACCCTTGACGCGGTGTGCGAAGTCTGTGATATCATCCAGATTGGCACGAGGAATATGGCGAACTATTCTTTGCTCAAGAAGGTCGGCAAGACCGGCAAACCGGTGCTCCTGAAACGCGGATTCATGGCGACTATCCAGGAATTCGTGCAGGCTGCGGAGTACCTGGTGAAGGAGGGAAATCACAGGATTCTGTTGTGCGAACGCGGAATACGTACCTTCGAGACCGAAACCCGCAACACGTTGGACCTGTCGGCGGTTCCACTGCTGCGGATGCTTACCACCCATCCAGTGATCGTGGATCCCAGCCATTCGACCGGTCGCGGGGATTTGGTCATTCCCATGACCCGTGCCGCCTTGGCTGCCGGAGCCGACGGCGTCATGATTGAGGTGCATCCCAATCCACGGAAGGCACTGTGTGACGGGGTGCAGTCCCTTGATTTTGCTGCGTTCGGCGAACTGATGGACGAAGTAAATCGCTTGCTGCCCTACTTGCGGAGGGATGGGCGTCCATGATGGCTGAAGATAGTGGCACGGGCTTCCAGCCCGTGGCAAAACATGGGCAAGATGTCCATGATACCGGTGGTACTACGGGCGTCCCGCCCGTGAATGGAAATCATGAGCAGGATGCCCATGAGACGAGCAAGCCTCGAGCCGTCATCGTCGCCAGGAACACGGTGTGGAATCTGGTGGCGAAGGGTGTCGATTTCTTGGGCAATCTAATTGCAACCATCATGATTGCCAGGGTTCTGGGGGTTGAAGGTTTTGGGCAATTTTCCTTTGTGGTTGCGTTTGCGACCCTGTTTTCCATGGGGATGGACTGGGGTTTGGATTATATTCTGGTTCGGGAAATCAGCCGCCGCACGGGTGACGGTCGAGTGGAATTTGCTGCAGTTCTTGGGTTGAAATTTCTGTTCCTATTGGCGTTGATGCCTGTCTTAATTGTTGCCAATAGCACGCTGTCCATGACAAAAGGAGTGCGAACTGCCATTTATTTGGCTGCGGCGGGGATCATGATGATCCGTGTCGGGTTCACCCGCACTGCGGAAGGAATATTCCTGGTTCGTGATGCCGTGGCGCAGAAAGCGTTGATTATCATTCTCTATCAGGTGGTTCGGCTGATTGGAGTGGCGTATGTGCTGTGGTCAAAGGGCAGTCTCATCATGATGTTCGCAGTTATGCTGGCTGCGGACGCTCTCCAGGCTCTCGTAGTTGGATTTTGGATTCACAGCCGCCATCTTCCGATTAGTCTTCGATTGCCCAAGCAAGAAATCAGCTTTTTTTTCTCGCAGGCGCTGCCCCTGGGAATTACACTATGTTGTATAGGCATCTTCTATCAACAGGACACCCTGATACTGAAGCATTTTACCGACGATACCCAAGTCGGCTTGTTCAGTTCTGGCTATCGGATTATCGTGGCAACAGTGGCTTTTATCACCCCGGCTTTCGCGGTGCTCCTGCCTGAGCTAAGCCGCAAAGCCAGCGAGTCTCTTAGCGGCGTATCAACGCTCAGCAGCAAGGTCGCGCATTATTTCTTGGCTGTCACTATACCCGGTGTGGTCGTCCTGGCGCTCGTGGCAAAGACGGTGATGGTCATACTGTATGGACAGTCTTTCGCGGTCGCCGCACCTGTGCTGCAATTTCTCTCTGTGGTGGTTTTCCTGGGATCGTTGGAGTTCCTGTTCGCAATGGGACTGGTCTCTTTGAGCAAGCCCTGGTGGATACTAATCGCAACTGGCTTGGGTTTGGTGATCAACGTTGGACTGAATCTACTGTGGATACCAAAGTGGGCATTTATGGGAGCCGTGTACGCCAAACTGATTGCCGAAATTGTAACGTTCTGTGCTTATTTGATGCTATTCCAGCTCGCCGTCGGTGGGTCTATGTTCCCCAGATGGATGCTAAGACCCGTTGCTGCCGGCGTAGTAATGGTGCTCGTGGTGCTTGTTTCATCACCGCTGGGAATGATCCCCAGCATTGTGATCGGTTTGGGTGTCTATGCACTGAGTTTCTTTGCCACTGGTCTGCTGCCTGTTCGGACTGACCATTGACAATCGCCAAGATTCCGCATACTTGTCTTGTTGACTGTGAGGTTTCAGGTCGATGAAAATACTGTTGGTTCAACTTCTTTGGCAACGAATCGATAAGCCAATTTACCCCCTTGGTTTAGTTTGTCTGGCTACCGCTCTCAAAGACCGATACCAAGTGCTTTGTCTCGATGAAAATATGTTCGAGAAAAACGGAACCAACGCCGATAGCGCTGCCACTCTCTTGAAACATGCCTTGAAATTTCAACCCGATGTGATCGGCTTGAGTGTGCGAAATGTGGATTCAGTGGCTTACTGGGAGCTTATTGTCGGTGAAGCTGCTAACGCATTTTCCACCATGGACCACTTAAAGAAGATCGCCTGGCTACTGAGACAAAATCTCCCTAATACGGTTCAGATTGTTGGCGGTCCCGCCTTTTCTATTTTTGCCAAACATATCATGGAAGTTGTTCCGGAACTGGATTTCGGGGTGGTGGGGGAAGGTGAAAAGACATTCCCCTTGCTATTGGATAATTTGAGCCAACCCGATAAAGTCCCCGGCGTTTTCTTTAGACGTAATGGTTCCGTTGGTCAGACCGCAAAAGGTGCACAGCTTTCTTTTCCCGCCATCGCTAATCCTGACTATGATGTGATGGACATTGAACCTTATGTTGACCTGGAACAGCTTGATTCCATTGGCATTCAGAGCAAGCGTGGATGTTCCCAGCTTTGTGACTACTGCGTATATCCGCTGATTAACGGTAAGCGAATCCGCCTGCGCGACCCTATCCAGGTGGTGAAAGAAATCGAAGGTCTCATCGATCGCCACCATCTCAGGAGCTTCCAGTTCACTGATAGTGTTTTTAATCATCCCCCGCGGCATGCGGATGCGATTTGCGATGAAATCATTCGTCGCAAATTACAAGTCGAATGGTCCGCTTGGTTCGACATAAAAACATTGGATGAGGAGTCAATGAAGAAAGCGGTGGAAGCAGGGTGCCACATTCTCGAGCTTTCGCCGGATGGATTTAGCAACCGCACTCTGAAGGCGTTGGCGAAAAATATCACCAAGAAGGATATTATTCGGGTCTGTCGGATAGCGCGCAAAGTCCCCCATGCCTTGATTCGCTTGAATTTCCTATGCAATTTGCCCGACGAAACTATCTTCTCCCTGTTTCAACTCTTGGGCTTCTTCGTTCGTCTGAAGTTATTTTATCGCGGGAAAGTGGAAATCCACGCATTCAATTTCATACGCATCTTCCCCAATACCGTGATTTATCAACGCGCGATAAATGAAGGGATTATAAGTCCGGACCTGGAGCTGCTACCTAATGACCCTTTAGATTTCATCAGGACTTACTATCGTCCTCGACCGGGTAGTCTGATTGAAAAAACCTACAGTCTGATGGTCAGGTTCAGTAGATTTAGACGCAGGCTAAGAAGCAATGCCAATGCGCTGTTGAAGAATAACGGTGGAAGTAGACGGTGACCGATAAATGAAAGTCTGTCTGATCTCCCCCTATTCGGATTTTACCGCGATAGGCGTGCGCCTTCTGTCCGCGATTCTCAAGCAGAAGGGGCACGATGTCACCACTCTGTTTCTGATGGATATGGGGTTCGAGTCGGACTATCACGTGGACTTCTCCGCGGGATACCCCGACACTCTGATGGCGGAAGCGCTTGATCATGCCCGTGGATCCGACGTCGTCGGGATGTCCCTTGTTACGCCGTACTATCACCGAATTGCTCAGTTGACCGACTATTTCCGCAAGCACCTGGACACTCCGATAATCTGGGGTGGTGTGCATCCCACACTTTGTCCAGAAGAAAGCCTTCGTCACGCGGACTACATATGCGTCGGTGAAGGTGAATTCGCCTTCCCGGAATTCCTGGAAGCTGTGACGGGCAGAGGCGATCCGTTGACGATTCCCAATATCTGGGGACGCAGAGACGGGGAGATCGTATCGAATCGCAGCCGGCCGTTGAACCGGAATCTGGATGCGCTGCCGTATCCGGATTATGGTCCCGGCGGTCAATTTGTGGTGTCCATGGATAATCGGCGGCTGCTTCCTGCCACCGAAGAGCTAAACCGCAAATACCTGTATCTGGGTCCGGTGCATGAGGGAATGTACACGTATCACATTTTGACGTCCCGGGGATGTCCTCATCAATGCTCTTTTTGCGGAAATCTGGCGATGCATGCGGCGGCGGGCGAGAGGATCGGCTACCGTCCCCGCAGTGTGGATCATGTGATGGGTGAATTGGAAGCTATCCATCAGCGTTACGAGATTCGGAGCTTGCTGATTTCCGACGATGCCTTCATTGCCTACAAGACCGAGGATATCCGGAAATTCTCAAGCTTGTATAAGGAGAGAATCGGCGCTCCATTCCGAATTAACGCCACGCCGGTGTTGATCAAGGAGGAGAAGGTGCGCCTTCTGGTGGACGCCGGGCTCAGATGGCTGGAAATCGGGATTCAATCGGGCAGTCTTAGAACTCTGGAACTTTTCAAACGTCAATGGAGCACGCCTGACCGAGTATTGCGCGCCGCCGAGATTGTCAAACCGTATCAGAAAAAGTGTCTGATCATCTATGACCTTATTGTGGACAATCCCTGGGAGCCGGTGGAAGATCTGATGGAGACGCTGCAATTGGTGCTGAAGCTTCCGCGTCCCTATCATCTCCAGTCGTTTCCCCTGTTATTCTATCCTGGAACGGAATTGTATCATCGTGCGATTCGGGAAGGGGTTATCCAAAAGGAAGACGCTACCATCGTGGAAGAAGACGTTCAGGGGAAGCGTGCCTGCTATGTCAATTTTCTGTTCACCCTGGTTGGGGTGCAATGGTTTCCGCGGTGGGCGGTCAGGATGCTTGGCATTCCAATCCTGGTCAAAATCGGCAGTCGACCGGTATTCGACAGATTTTTCGAGGGGCTCTATGGGGTGGCGAGGCGGTTGAAGACCATGTTTTTCCGCCACCCGGCTCCGAAGGACGTGGTGATCAACGTGGAAGTACAGTAACGGCGCCTGGTGCCGCAGGGTGTCCTCACCCTGCGGACGTCGGTGGCTGTCAGGTGGGGACACCTGACAGCACAGCAAAATCTAATATGCATGGGCTGGAGGCTCGTGGTACGCTCCGGTGCCGCGGGGTGTCATTGCCGTGAGCGACCCCCCTTTTGTTCCCCCCTACGATAGTAGGGGGGAAGAATGAAATGCCGCGGGGTGTGCTCACCCTGCGGACGTCGATGGCTGTCAGGTGGGGACACCTGACAGCACAGCAAAATCTAATATGCACGGGCTGGAAGCCCGTGCGACGAAAGCGCTTCTGTCATTCTGAAGGCAGTGAAGAGTCTGGTGCATGGGCTGGAGGCTCGTGGTACGCTCCGGTG
>Ga0153916_10000291_pt1 | contig 32723 bp, 60 predicted proteins | sample Opewatmetagenome_FD_109642 | JGI IMG/M metagenome (GOLD analysis project Ga0153916, IMG submission 109642) | Freshwater wetland microbial communities from Ohio, USA - Open water 3 Core 3 Depth 4 metaG | ecosystem: Environmental > Aquatic > Freshwater > Wetlands | place: USA: Ohio, Lake Erie...
GAACATCGATGCTAAACTTAGAGAAATGCTAAGTAAAGCACTATTAATTCAAGGAGTTATAGATGTCAAATAAATTATCAGATGCAAATTTGATTAGACTAAAACAATTAGTTAACGATGGAGTCCAGGTTCTCCAAGAATGCGAAGATCTTAAAACTGGCCTCAGTGAAACAGTAAAAGCAATCGCCGAAGAGCTTGAAGTGAAACCAGCACAGCTCAATCGAATTATAAAAATTTCGCATAAAGCTAATTTGGGTCAGGTAGAGGCTGACTTTGAAGAAGTCAAAAGTATGTTAGATCAACTCGGGAGAGGGTATTAATTTACAATTGTCAAAGTGCCATCTTTTCATCTGAGAAGATCCGCCTGTCATGTTACAGTGTGGACATTTCAAGACAGGCTTTGGCTTACCTTTCAGGGAATCGCTGACTTTCTGTTTGTGCTCTGTGGTAAGTGGTTTCTTTTTTATGCCTTTCTGCCACAAACTTAACTTTTTAACATGTTCAGGTGACTTAGGTACACCCGTAAGAGCATTTCTTATTTTATTTTTATGGTCATCGGTCAACGGAACACCAGTCAACGGGCTCCCATTTTCCAATTTCGTGTCTTTAATTTTTTGAATATGCTCTTGCGACAACGGCCGACCGCGCTGTGTTTCGGATCTCTTTTGATTTGATTCAGGAGACTGTGGTTTCCCTTGTTTAGCAAGAGAAATTTTTCTACTATGTTCTTCGGTCCTCGGTGGTTTAGGTTTGCCTTTATTAGACGCAGAAATTTTTAACTTTGTATCTTCGCTCATTGGTATACCAGCTTTAAGCGTACTTAGCTGCCTTTTAATCCAACCATATTGTTTATTATTGCGATCTTGCCTGCTATTACAGACTGTCATCATGTTCATTGCGTAGATAAGTTTATGATTACCGGGATACATCTTGACCAGAAGTTGGTGCGCAATAAAGTGCTCCTCTGGTGTAAGTTTAACCAGATTTTCCTTATTATCGGCTCCACCCATGCATCTCGGAACAACATGATGCGTTTCGGTATAAACGTTTACAAGCGTTCTTGTAGACGCCCTAACAATTAGTGAGTTATAAATTTTGCTGTAATTCATAGATATCCCGATAAATACTTAATATATTTATCAAGCTTTAACAAAACGGAGAAAGAAAATTTATATAGATGCCCTATTTCGCCGAGGCGGCGATAGCGAAGTAATCAGGATTGTTGAGCGTGTAAACGGTAAACGCGTTTACAGAGAGTTTCCGCCTGACTATCATTTCTATCTCACCGACCCTAAAGGATCACATAAATCAATTTACGGAGATTCCGTAAAAAAGATTGTTCCGCGCACGTTTATAGAAAAACAGAAGATACTAAAAACATTATCGAGCAATTCTCGAAAGTGGGAAAGCGATGTTGATCCCATTTTTAGATGCCTGGAACAAAATTATTCATCCGGGGATGCACCTGCATTAAATGTTGCATTCTTCGATATTGAAACCAGCTTTGATAAAGAATCAGGCTGGTCTGAAGCTTCGGATGCAAATAACTATATTACTTCTATATCTATTCATCTACAATGGTTAGACGAGCTTATATGCTTGGCAATACCACCAGATACATTATCCTGGGATGAAGCACAAACTATTGCCGATGAAGTTGGTAATGTTGTCCTGTTTGAAAAAGAAGGCGATATGCTCAATGCATTTATGGATGTTATTGAGGATGCCGATGTATTGAGTGGTTGGAATAGTGAAGCATATGATATTCCATATGTTGTGAATCGTGTTAAGAAAGTACTCGGGAAACACGAGGCTAGAAGAATGTGTCTTTGGGAACAGGAACCCAAGGTTCGTGAATTCGAGCGAGGCGGCAAGAATTTACCAACTTATGATTTGCTTGGCAGAGTTCATGTCGATTATCTTCAATTATACAAAAAGTACAATTATGAAGAACGTCATAGTTATGCATTGAATGCTATTGCAGATATTGAGCTTGACGAAACTAAAGTCCAATACGATGGTACCTTATGAATTGTATAATGACGACTTTAAGAAGTTCTTAGAATATAACATACAAGATACACGATTACTTGACAGGCTTGATAAGAAACTACAGTTTATCGATTTAGCAAACTCAATTGCACATTCCAATTGTGTTTTAATTCAAACAACAATGGGTGCAGTTGCTGTTACAGATCAAGCTGTTTTGATTGAAGCTCATGGCCGCAATCAAATCTGTCCAGATAAGAAGCATGGGAAAGATTCGGAAAGCAATCGGGCTGCGGGAGGCTGGGTTGCAAACCCAAAGAAAGGATTGCATAAGTGGTTAGGTAGCACCGATATGAAGTCTCTGTATCCATCAGTAATACGAACACTCAATATGAGTCCTGAAACAATTGTTGGCCAACTTCGGTTAGACAGAACTAATGCTGCAATTTCAGCATGGGAATCTAAGGGTGGCAAATATACCTTTGCATCTTGGTGGAATGACAGATTTAACGTGTTGGAGATGGAAGAATTCTTTAACAACGATATCGGTACTAAGTTGCAGCTTGATATGGAGAGTGGCGATACTTTCGAAATTACTGGTGCCGAATTGCGCCAACTAATTTTCAGTGGTGAACAACCGTGGTGTATTAGTGCCAATGGCACAATCTTCAGAACAGATGTTGACGGTGTTATTCCATCACTGTTGACACGTTGGTATAACGAGCGTAAGACCTTGCAAGGTATTATGACAAATTACCAATCTATTGAAGATAATCCTAAAATTGAAGGTATTAAAATACCTCAAGATTTGTTCACTTTAGTCGATGTTAACGATACTGACGTCAAAGCTAACCCCTACTTAGAATCAGAGGCTTTTAAGCCTAAAAAGCTGCAGGAATTAGTCACAGAAGGGCATAAAAAACGTGTGGTTCAGTATATGAATCAGCACAATCTTACAGTCAAGGATGGCAAGGCAATTAGCCGTGATCAGAGTACGTTAAAGCGTATTATTGGATTCTGGGATAAGCGACAGTTAGTTAAGAAGATTAACTTGAACTCTGCATATGGTGCTCTGTTAAATGCGGGCAGTCGATTCTTCGATCAACGTCTGGGACAGTCGACCACCCTAACTGGACGTTCAATTACAAAACACATGGCAGCGAAGACCAATGAAATGATTGCAGGCGAATATGACCATTACGGTAAAGCAGTTGTGTATGGTGATACAGACTCTTGTTATTTCTCTGCATATCCTATTCTTAAAGATGAGATCGAACGTGGCGAAATTCTATGGACTAAAGAGAGTGTAGTAGATTTATATAACAACCTTGCAAAAGCAGTTTCTGCTACCTTTCCAGAATTCCTTGATAGAACATTTAATGTTCCTGTCAAACGTTCAACAGGTGTTATTGCAAGCTCACGTGAAGTTGTTGCCGAAAGCGGACTGTACATTGTTAAGAAGCGTTATGCCGTACTGATGTATGAAAAAGATGGTATTAGACTCGATGTTGGTGGAAAGCCGGGAAAAGTCAAGGCAATGGGCCTTGACCTAAAACGTGCTGATACTCCTAAGTTTGTGCAAGAATTCTTATCTGAGATTCTGCTTGATACCTTGTGTGACAAGGGAGAAAATTTCGTTATTGAGAAGATTCGTAAATTCAAAGAAAAATTTGAAGATATGAAACCGTGGCAGCAAGGTACTCCTCGCGCAGTTAATAAACTATCTCATTACAGAGAAAAACTTGAAGAGTCTGGTATTAAGAAACTGCAAGGTATTGAAGTAGGGAATCTACACGTACCTGGTCACGTAACAGCAAGTCTTGCGTGGAATCGTTTAAAGGATATTAACAATGATCAGCATGCCATGCGTATCATTGATGGTCAGAAAATTATTGTCTGTAAGTTAAAAGAAACTTCTGAGAATAGGCTCAGCAGTATTGCATATCCAGTTGATGAAGCACATTTACCTGATTGGTTCTTAACTTTACCATTTGACACAGATGGAATGCAAGCAGGTATTGTAGATAAGAAAGTTGAAAACTTAGTTGGATGCTTAAAGTGGGATTTGAGCAGAACACAGAAAGAGCATGCACATCTGGAAACTCTTTTTGACTTCGGCGCACTGTGAAATTCTTGACTTTCGGTCAGAGCTTTGTTAAACTGAACAATGAACACATATTTTAACAAGCAAGCGAGAAATAGTGAATACTTCTTTATTTTGGAATCAGTAAAGAACACTAAGAAAAAAACAGTTAAGTTAGAATTACAAAAAATATCGACGGAGGCCAGGGCCTCCGTCGATATTGTTAACTATGTATTTGTGCGATATGCAGCAAGTGGTAGTATACCAGTATTTAAATTAAAGGAAATCACATGAACATTACAGCAATAAGAAAAGATGATATTATTTTTATCCAGACACCGGTGGGCCAGCTACCCCCGGCCAAGGTTGAAGAACGCATTAATGAGATTAAAAAGGATTTTGGTGAATATTTTGATAATGCAATGATCATCTTAGGTACATTAGATGAAGAGTACACGTTTGAGATTTTAAGAAAGGAATAAAAATGTTATTAGATGCATTAAGAGATATTGTAAAGCACACACATTCGTTGGGCTTTATTGAAATGGTAAAAGTTATCGGTACCAGTACCGATTTAAAGATTGAAACAAAAGACGACAATAATACAGTTATCATCTATGGTAATATGTATCAACCGGTTAAAGATCTTGAAAGCACCGTTGGTCTTTCTCAGATGGGTGTGCTAAAAGGTTTTATCACTATGATGCCAGAGAAAACTAATTTGTCTGTCTCGAAAGAACAAAGAAACGGTATCGATTCACCTGTCGGTGTGAAATTTGATGGAGCAGGATTTCTGGCTAACTATCGATTTATGTCGGAATCAATGATTAATGATCAGGTTAAGGTGCCTCCATTCAAAGGTGCGTCTTGGGATATTACCATTGATCCCAGTAAGGCATCAGTTGATCGACTGAACAGTACATTTGGCGTTCTGGGAAGCCTTGAAAAAAGATTTACAGTTATTGTAGACAAAGGTAACTTAAATTTCCAAGTAGGTTCCGGCCCCACAAACAGTGTAACAACCACATTTGCAGAAGGTGTAACAGGCAATCTAAAACACCAATGGACTTATCCATTGGGTCAGGTGCTTAGTATTCTAAAGCTTGTTGATACCTCGAATGCAAAAATGAGTTTTTCAGATATGGGTGCTTTGAAGATTGATATTGACAGCGGTACTGGAAAATATTCTTATATTCTTCCAGCTGGCAAAGCCTAATGGATCAACTTGAGCCGGGATGCCTGGCCAGAATCATTAAATCACTCGATGGGCTTTCGGTTGGTAAGACAGTCCAGTGTATTCATATTGTAGGCACACATTCTGAATATGGAATTGTTTGGCATGTGCGCTCAAACGAAACTCTGGTGACTGAATATGGTGGTGTCGGGCACGAAGCCGATGTTCCGGCTATATGGTTGAAGAAAATCAAGCCCGGTGAGATTCCAAAAATAACAGAAATAAACATCACTAAGACCGAAAAAATCTAAATATAACATGACACAAAATAGAATAAATTTTACAGAGAGACATATCAACGGCGGCTGGGCAAAATATTTGCCAGCCATTAGTGGGTTCTATACAACACATCTCGGTAAGGCAGCAGCCGATGAAGAGTTTATACCTAAGGATCGTATTCCAGCAAATTTTGAATTAGGCATACAAGGACTTAATTTTTTAGACGAAGATAATAGCTATTTTAATTACAAGTTTGGATTATATTCTGCAGGCCATGCTGAAAGAAATCTTTCAAAATGTGATGATAGAGAACCTATGATTCACAGACGTGATCGTAGTAAAACTATTCTTATCGGTGACTCTGGTGGATTCCAGATTGCTACAGGTGTTATCAAGGTTGACTGGTCCACTGTTATGACACCAGCAGGAGATAAACTAAGAGAGGAAATTCTTAGATATCTCGAACACACGGCTGATTGGTCAATGACTCTGGATGTGCCTGCCTTTGCAGCATTGCCACCATTAAGTGAAAAGACCGGACTAACAAAATTTGAGGATTGTTTAGATGTAACTGAATACAATCTCAAATATTTCTTAGAACATCGCATACCAGGAAAGACAAAATTTCTAAATGTTTTGTCAGGCAGCGATAATGAAAATTCTAAGACATGGTATCAGCGTGTATCTCAGTATAGCTATCCAGACTATGTTGAAGCAATTGGATATTCGCGCGATCGTGCATTCGAAGGATGGGCATTTGCTGGTATCAATATGAAGAATATGAAAACTGTTCTTGAAAGACTTTTAGACCTTCGAGCAGACGGTTTGCTTGAGGGTAAAGATTGGATTCACTTTCTGGGTATTGGTAGATTAGACTGGGCATGCTATTTGACATCCATTGAACGGATGTTGAAGAAGTATGATAATCCTAATATCAATATTAGTTTTGATGCTGCGTCGCCATTTGTTGCAGCAGGTGGTTACGCATTATCTTACAACTATAATTATTTCAAACCAGACCAATTAACTTATGCAATGGGCAAAGGCATTGATGATAAGGTATTGAAGGGCAGCAAAAAAGCCATGCCATTTCAAGGTCCAATTATGGAACGCCTAACCGCAGGAGATGTATGTGTTATGGGTCCTGGCGATTTGAATAAACACAACAAAGAAGGCAAGACCAGTTGGGATACCACATCATATGCACTTGTCATGGCCCACAATGTCTATAATCACATTCAAGCCATTCAGGAAATTAATCGACTTGCTGATATCGATTATGCTACACGCAAGAAAGTAGATTATCGCGATTGGTATCAAATTCGCAATAAGAAGATTAACATCAACGACTTTGTACCTAATTCTATTATTTTCTTTAACAACTTTGTTGAGGTGTTACTTGACCCAAATACAAAGAACCCGTATAATATGTTAGACGAAAATGAAGTATTTCTCGACTATATTAGCTTTGGTGACAAGAAGCCAGTGACAACATATGGTGATCTATTTGGAAGCAACGAAGATCATAGTAATGAAGATCATACTCCTACAGTTGAAGAACTAGCGAGTTTGGATAAAGAAGATTTAATCAATATTGACGATGAAATATGATCTACAATCTAAGCTTTCAACACTAGAAGCTATGATAGGTGTTCAGACTCAAAGCTTATCTCAGGGATATATGCATGGGATGTTGAATGGGCTTATTTGCGCCCATTCAATTTTTTCAAATCAGCCACCATCGTATGTATCCATGCCGAGAAAAAGAACAAAAATTAGACACAAGAATAAGAAAGAATTATGACACAAAAATTATGCATTTATCATGGAAATTGTTTGGATGGATTCACCGCAGCATGGATTGTCCGCAAGGCTTTAGGTGATATTGAATTTTTCGCAGGTTATTATCAGAATCCGCCACCAGATGTTACCGATAAAGATGTCTACATTGTGGACTTTTCATACAAGCGGCCAGTAATGGAAGAACTTGCAAAGAAAGCGAATAAAATTATTCATATTGATCACCATGCAAGTGCTATTATTGATATGCAAGGGTTTGATGCAATTGAAAAATATTATAGCGAAGATAATAGTGCAAGCGGCGCCATGCTATGTTGGAGATATTTCTTCCCAGAAACCGAACCTATCGATCTAGTCAAATCAGTGGATGATAGGGATCGATGGGCATTTAAGATTCCTGGCACACGAGAAGTACAGGCTTCTATATTCAGCTATGAATACACATTTGAAAACTGGGATATGTTAGCAAGTTTACCGATTACACAGTTAGAGAATGAAGGTAAAGCCATTGACAGAAAACATTTTAAAGACATTAAGGAACTTGTTGGGGCTATGACCAGACGAATGAATATTGCTGGTTATAATGTGCCGGTGATTAATGTTCCATATACATTAGGTTCTGATGCTGGTAACATACTTGCGAAAAATGAACCATTTTCTGCATACTACTATGAAAAGAAAGACCGCGTAGAGTTCGGTCTACGATCGGATAGCAAAAATCCCGATGCAATAGATGTATCTAAGATTGCAGTTATGTTTGGCGGTGGTGGTCATAAGAATGCAGCAGGATTTAGCGTAAGTTTCGAAGTTGCAAAAAAATTCCAAGATTAATTATGTGGACAAAAATTAAAGAATGGTTAGATCCCAACACGGAAATAAAAAAGAAGATAGAAGAATCTAAAAAGAGAAATGCGGACTTTGTTTCCTCACTTGATATGAGACAGCGTGATTACTATTTTTCTCTCACCGATTCTTGGCGCAAAGAGCTGGTTCGTTTAGAAAAGCGCGTCTACGATCTTGAAAATCATGAAAAAGTATAGCACATCCGAAAAGAAACCATCGAAGATGTTCATCCGTTCACTTAACGGTGGTGGTTCATCTTCGATTTACTGCAACTGTGGCAGGCAGCATTATGCACCAGAAAATCTTTATGGAAGTGATCACGAAGGCGACTATGAGAGTATGTTAGCAAGTGCTCTTGCAGAAAAGGCTGATGACGAAGACGGCATTGTGATACACTATAATACAGATTTCGTATATGCCAAGGATATTGATAATAAAACATTTGTTGTCGATTGCCCTTGTAATGGGTTAAGAAAGTACGAAGAGTGGATCTGGAACAATAGAGAAATTATACGGGACTATCTAAAAGTAAGAGTGGAGCAAGAACACGCCTGGGCACAGCAGGAACTAACACTTAATAAATTAGCAGGAATTTCAAAATGAATGAAGACGAAGAAGCTGACCTCATTATCGAAAGACTAAAGAAGACTAAGAAAGAAAAGATGCAAGAGGATTTCGAGAAGACGCTATCAGCACTTATTGAACATCTTGCTGAAAAAGCAGAAAAGGCATTATCTCTGCACAAGTCATTGCAGAAATAAAAGAAGATTTTGAATGAAAGAAAAAGAAGAAAAAAGAGACATCCTTGGTCAACCACTTTCAGAAGGTTCGTATGTTGCGGTCGCACACCACAACGGATTGTATGTATGTGTTATTAAGAAGATAACACCAAAAAAATTGCGAGTGAGAAATATAAAATCATCTCCAGAATCGGATGGTTGGTTGGTTTATTCTACAGAAACTGTTAAACTAAGTGGTGAAGATGCATTAGCATACATCTTGACATATGCAAAATGAATAACCACAACGACAATGAACAAAAACGCGATCCACTGAACCCAGATTCAGAACAATCCTTGTTTGAAAAATTAAGCATGGATGAAGAAGACTATGTTGCATTGCAATTTATCCGACACGCGGTTAAGAAGATCATTAAAGATGAACATACATATGGAAATCAACACCAACAAGGCAATGCTGATAAGTAGATGAAAATTTTAAAAAATATTGTTATAGCAGAATCGAAGAAATTAAATGTGGTATGGTCCACACTTGATACAGATTCTATAATAGAAGAGAAACCAATTGATATCTCTAAGCTAACACGGGATGAGCAAGCTGATCTTATTATTGAAAAGCTCAAGGCTCCGCCGAAACCAATTCGAACGCTCGAAGACGAGCTGGCAGACATTCTTTCAATGGAGATAGCGGCCGCGATTGATAAAGAAATAATCGAAAAATTATCTGTGTTACCAAATCTTTTATCTAAAGGACAATTATGAGAAAGCTTTTTTATTGCGGAATTGAAAAATTACAAGCAAGGTATTCTTTACAACTCGAAGACTGGAATACAACTGTCTTTAAACGTAGAGGTATTAGTTATGAAATTGTGTATGGTGATGATCTTACCGGTGATCAAATTGTCACCGGTAGTGTTCTTGATGCACACGGCAGGAGTTTCTATGGTCTTACACAGATTTCAAATTTAGTGAAATTAATGAAGGCTGGTAAAATTACTTCCAAAGATGTAATCTTCTTTGAAGATATGTTTACTCCTGGTATGGAATCTTTGCCATACATTTTGGATCAAGTGCCAAAGAAGTTCAGACCAAAGATTTATGTTCGGTGTTTAGCTCAATCCATTGATCCGGACGACTTTGTTAATCGCGAAGGTATGTTCCGTTGGATGCGCCCCTATGAACAAATGGTCGATTCATTTGTTTCTGGTATTCTTGTTGCGAGTGAAGAAATGGTTGCGCACCTGCGTATTGCAGGATTCAAGGCACCGATTTATGTTACTGGATTACCTTTCGGTAAGGAAGAAGTGCAGAGTCGCGTCCCATTTATTAAACCGATTACATCACGTGAACAACGTGTTGGGTTCGCCGCACGATGGGATGATGAAAAACAACCCGAATTCTACATGCAATTAGCACAAAAATTCTACAAAACTCGCCCAGAGGTAGAGTTTGCTGTGTTCTGTGGACACCCTGCATTGAAGAGCAATAATCCTCAACATGTTGAATTTGCACGTTATCTAGAAAATAGCGGAACCGCAAACTTCAAGGTTTACACCAACTTGAAGAAAAATGATTACTATGAACTTCTTGCTGAGAGTACCGTTTTATTCAACTGTGCCCTGCAAGACTGGGTAAGTAATACTGTAAGCGAAGCTGATTCTTTCGGTACACTAACGCTATACCCAGCATATAGAAGTTTTCCGGAAGTTTTCGCTAATAACGCTGATAACATGTATATTCCGTGGAGTTTGGATGATGCGGCAGCAAGATTAGAGAAAATGTTCGCACAGCCCACAAAATACTCAACTGGTGCTGTCAGCGATTGGCAGAATGGCACTATTGATCGTACATTGGATGTGTTTGAAGGTAAAGGCGAAGAATGGGCCCGCAACACAAATGATTACAGAAAGAACGTAGCAAAGGCAAAATACTGATATGAAGAAATCATTCTTTAAAAATATTCCAAGGCAAGAAGGCACTACATTTGAGGATCATGCCTTTATTATCTTTGGAAAATGTTTTAGGGCAACTGCTACAATAGAAAGATTGCCCGATGGTACTGCGCTTGATCACGATCGACGGCCAGATGGATGGTATCTGCTTTTTAATTTGCCATTTTATAGAATTCAGAAATATACCTGTACCAGTACTTTCGAAAATAAAGAAGGAATATGCTATCCCAGATTACTGATACGTATTAGAAAGATTGGTACAGGTAGATATTATTCTGCCACCCCAAGATTTGTATGGGTACCAAAGGATGAGGCAACTATAGTGAGATACGATGATCCGTATCTTTCCGCACTTGAAACAAAAGAAAAATTGATAAGGAAATAATATGAAAAGAGAAGGTCATAACAAGGCAACATTTTTTGTAGGAGCGGAAGTAGAACATACACCAGCATTCTCAAAGAAAACATTATTTGTGGTCGGTATTCAGCCAGTTGAAAAGATTGAAGAATATGCACGCGAACATAAGACACCTCATATCTTTATGGGTGCAAATCAGTCGTTTGAATTATCAAATCCCGGATATTGGGACAATGTTATTTCAGTTCTGCTCGGAAAAGGATTTACAGTAACCCTGGATTATGCTGTTGATTTGCATAAAACCGTGCTAAATGTATTAAGTCCCATTGTTTGGCAAAATCGGAATTTTATTCCATTGCTTAGTGTGCGAATTCCAAAAGTCGAAACATCGAGTCCTAATTTAACTGTTAAAATCGATGATATTGATTTTGGAGCAACTAACCCAGGTGTATGGTGCTATCATTTCCATGAAATTACTGATAGCAATCGTTTTACTGCATGGGGTGAATATAGCAACGACCATGTTATTGATTCTCTACCTTTGCCGGTTCTTATGCCAGTTATCAAAAATGTAGAAGAAAAAACATTAATAGAGCGACTGAACGAGGAAATAAAGGGACCATTGAATAATAGTGATCTCGGACTCGATACTGAACCTACAACAGCACTGAAACCTGAGCCAACCGAAACTCAACCAGCAATTATCGCGGCCATTGTGAAGACACCAGAAGATGCCGCCGCAGCCTATGCTGGTGATGCAAAGGTTGACCCACTTGGTAAAGATGCTTCTAAAAAACCAAAGGCTAAGAAGCAATGAGAACATTTATCAAGGTAAGAACTGAATTCGAAGGATTTCATTATTACCCTAATGCTGGTAGCATCGATTCAAGAATTACATTTTTAGAACATACGCATCGGCATATATTCAAGGTTGAGGTAAAGATTTCTGTCACACATCTTGATCGAGAACTTGAATTTTTCTTGGTAAAATGGGCACTCTCTGATTTTATTGAATCTGGAAATCAAAATCATAAATCCTGTGAGATGATAGCAACAGATATTCTAGAAAATCATCTGTTGCCTAAATATGGGAAAGATAGGTACTATGAAATCACTGTGTCTGAAGATGGTGAATCAGATGGCATTGTGGAATATATTCCAAAAGAAAGCTCTTCCACTTAATGATGTGATTGTTGATACCATACCTGTGTTTGATAAGAAATATAAGGTTATACTCGAATGTCCGATAAAGGTAGAATATATTGCACAGATGTTAGATTGGATAAACAGCAGCAGTCAACATTCAGTCGACGTGAAGTATTCAGATTATCCAAATAGCGAGGCATGGTATGCACCAGCCGGAATAATAAGAGCAAACAGGAAAATGTATATTGCATTCGAAGACGAAACTGATGCATTAATTTTTAAAATCAAGTATCTATGAATCTAAGCAAAGAAATAAAAGATTGGAATGAAAAATTTCGTCATACTAACATCAAAGAACCTATATTAGATCTAGCAGAACGATTAACAATAGTTGAAAAACAATTAGCAAATCTTACACCGACAGCCGAACAATTGGCTAAATATCCTTCTCTGGCCGAAGCATATAACGAATACAAAATAATCGAAAGGCTAACAATTGGAAACAACAAAGAAACATAATATTCTCATTACAGGTGGTAATGGATTTATTGGCTCACAGGTGGCATTAGAACTTCACAGAAACGGGCACCAAGTTACAATTGTTGACCGTGTAAATAAGAAACAAGGCGTTCCGGGAAACATTATTGTACGTGACTATCTTGAATTCTTTAATCACACAAGAATTCAATATGATACTGTGGTTCATTTGGCTGCAGACCATCAAGTAGAGGAGAGTGTTAGCGTACCAGAAAAATTTTACACAAATAACGTCGTAAAAATGAAGGGAATGCTTGATCGCATGATTGAGCTGGGTATTAAAAATATTATTTTTAGTTCTAGTGGAAGTGTCTATGGGCGCCAGGGATCGGGTGCTCTTTCCCTAAAAGAACATATGTATTTCGATCCTGAAAATGCATATGCATCTACTAAGGCTGCAGGTGAAATGCTAATTAAAGACTATGCTCGTGCCTATGGATTAAAGTACGTAAATTTCAGATACTTCAACGCTGCTGGTGCCGATCCAGATTGCCAATTTGGTTACACACAAAGGCCGGCCACCCACGTCCTTCCAATTCTTTGCAATAAGATTTTAAACGGAGAAAAGTTTACTATTTTCGGCAATGATTATACCACTCTAGATGGAACTTGCGTACGAGATTATGTTCACGTTGCCGATCTTGCAAATGCACATCAGAAAGCAATTGAATTTCTTAATAGTGGTTTTAAGAATGAAACCTTTAATCTCGGGATTGGTGCTGGTGGTGTTAGCGTCAAGGAATTAGTAAATTACGCCTCTAAGGTGGTAGGCAAAGAACCAGTTATAGAATATGCTGGTAGACGTGCGGGAGATACAGCAAAATTAGTTGCTGATATTTCAAAGGCCAAACAGATGTTAGATTGGTATCCTAAATATAACATTGAAGATATTATTACGCATAGCTGGAATTGGGAGAACAAATTTGAAACAGTTAAATGAGATAGATTTCATGAAGAAAGTAAATAAACATCAAGAAGAATGTCTAAATATTCTTCAGGAAGAATGCGCAGAAGTAATTCAGGCGGCATCTAAAATTAAAAGATTTGGTATTGATAGTGTCCATCCGTTTGAGGAAAACCCCAAGACAAATCTTGAAAATTTAGAAATGGAACTGGGTGATGTTCTTGCAATGATTGATATGTGTAAGGAAGCTGGTATTGGATTAACTAACGAAGGTTTAGAGAAGGCTAAACAAGCTAAAAGAGACCGTCTATCACGTTGGATGAGCACAAATGTCAATACTTGATTTATTTCGCAGTAAGAAAAAACCTGAAGAACCATATCCGTCACATATGAAAGCACATCAGCATACCGGGAATACATCAAGTGTTACAGCAGGTACTGCTTCAAGCACCGCTATTCATACAACGTCTGGTATAACTGGACATTCGACAGTAACATCCGGCATTAGCGCTGGTATGTGGCTTACATCTGGCAGTGGCTACGGCGGAGGCGGTAGCCACTGCGGCGCCAGTAGTGGCCAATACATTTATACAAATCCACAATGGGTTATACCAAATACTCAATCATTTTCTTCTGTTATTACAATTTCCGGACCTAATAGTAATGAAATCGTAAGGTTAAATCGTGATGGTACAGTAGTATGGGCCAATGGTATACACGTGAACGAGGCTGCTGCTGCTTTTGGTAAGACTCTAAGCATCGGTGGTGAGCTTGCAGCCGGCATAACCGATGCCGTTAAGCGGCGTATGAGAGATGCGGTATTTGAGGAAATAATTTCAATAGCAAAAGAAAAAGGTTCCTTAACTGAAGAGGATTTGACTTATTTCTGGCAATCTGCTAAAATAGTAGATAAGTTGAAAGGTATCAGTGAATGATGACCTTACGAAAAGTTGAAAAATTAGTCGAAAATGAATGGTTGCATACTACAATGGATAATCTGGTAATTGGTGATAAATTTAGGATGACCGAACCGGGCGAAGATACACCATTCGGCACATGGATAGTAATATCTCCGCCTAGAATCATAAATGGTGCAATAGGTGTTGGAGTAGAATCAATAAAATAATGAGTGTTGAATTCTGGCAAAAGAAAATGTTTAAGTACACCCTTCGTACTTATAGAGAAAGTACATCATATAAGCGAGAAGGAAAAGTGCAATGACTGAAATTAATAACGTATACATTAGACACAACAAGATTACCGATCCAATAACCTTTAAGAAAAAGTCGGTATTTATAGTAACAGATATTGGTCTTGTGTGGCAGGCAGCGAGCCCCGGCAGTGCCAACTCAGCATACGAGCAGATTATAACCAAACGAAGTTATGCAGCGAAAAATTTAGAAGAATTCAGGAGACTATATGTTCGGAACTAACGAAATCATCGGTAAGAAATATTTTAAGGACGCACCAAAGGACAGCCTTTTTGTCACGAGTATGTTTTTCACATTGCAGGGCGAAGGGCCCTACGCAGGCATACCAGCGTTCTTCATCCGCCTTGCTAAGTGCAATCTGGATTGCTCATTCTGCGATACGTTCTTCGACGATGGCGATTGGATGACATTTGATGAGATTGGAGCAAAGATTGAAGAAACCATTGCTGAATATTTCACAACACGTAACAAAATTATCCCTACCTGGGCAATCAGTGTGCCTTTTACCGTTAAAGATGGAAAAATGGAACAAGGATCTTCTATATATCCGGGTATAGTATTGGTAATGACAGGTGGCGAACCACTACTGCAAGAAAATATTAGCAAGTTCATGCAAGAACAACTATCAGTGTTCAAAGCAGTTCAGGTTGAAAGTAATGGTATCCCCGACACGGTAGTCCCAGAAGGTGTTACTCTTGTCTGCTCTCCCAAATGTATGGAGAAGGAAGGTAAGGCTGTCAAGTATTACGCACCATCCAAAACGATCCTGGATCGTGCAGATTGCCTCAAGTTTGTAATGAGTGCAGATGCAGACAGCCCATACAATGAAGTTCCACAATGGGCACACGAGTGGAAAGCACGGACAGGCAAGGAAATCTATGTGAGTCCAATGAATGTGTATAACACATTTCCGCAAAAAATCAAGCTACTACGGGCAGAAAAAGGCAACATCACGATGGCGGAACGATCCACTGTAGATGAGAAAATTAACTTCTTCGAACCTGGTTTGTTGAATATGGAATCGGTCGCAAGAAATCACGAATATGTTGGACAATATTGTATGCAACATGGAGTTAAGATGAATATGCAGATGCATCTATTTGCAAACCTTGCTTAAGTTATTCGTTTGGTATACCTATTTGGAGATTCTTCATGAGTAACATAATGATACGTGGTCTGGCAATAGCTGCAACAGAGTTTTGTATGAATGAAGCAAAAAATGAGGCCTGGATGTGGGAAGATAAATTTGCTGAACTTATTATTAGTGAATGTATCGCAGTAAGCAAAAAAGCTATGTTAGATGAGTATGGTAAACCGATACCCGCCGATAAACTGATAAGTCTCCATTTTGGAGTCAAGTAATGAGTGATTGTTATATCAATATTAGATTTGGTGCAAGGCATTTTCAAATTCATAGAAATAATCCTTACATTACATTTAAAGTAAACGAATATTGGGTTACAAACAAACCAACTAAATGGTTTGAGATCTATGAATTTTCAGGACTAAATAAGTTCTTAAACAACTAAATGAAATACCTAAACAAGAAGAAGCCGAGAAAAAACTGGATTAAAGTTGCCGTACCAATTGCGTCCAGGGCGAAAACATCCGATGCGAAAGTATGGTGTCAGCAACAACCCGGCAATGGTAGATTCTATTGCAGTTTTTGGCTCGATTGGGAATTCGAAAGAAGCGAAGATGCATTAGCATTTAAACTAAAGTATGGATAAAATTTTCAGACAATTTTCTCTCTTTGAAAAACACGGTTATACAGTAAAATATATTTGGGAGTCAGGATGGTTAAAAAATTAATACCTTTTAATTTAATGCCCGGGTCATGGGGCCTTAAAGGTAAAACAAGAGAAATTGCTAAGGCTGAATATGAGCTCGAGGGATATGAATTAAAAAAGAAACTGCTCGAAATCAAGAGCGATGATCTTAGCGAAAAAGAACTCAAGAAGAAATTTATTGATCTTGATTTTGAATTTGGCAAAGTCGATAAGATTACACATCTTCGCATGTTGTCTAATCTCATTGAAGATGAACAACAGAAGAAGCTTGCTATGTTAGAATTAGACCTTAAAGAAGGCAAGCTTACCGATACAGAATATCAAAAACAATCAGCAACCCTCAGAGGCGAACCATGGATCACTGTGCTTAATATGGATTTCGGCGGAAAGCAGTCTTTAGAAGGTAGTTTTGAGTTAGATTGGAACGAAGCATTTGTGGATAATCTTATGAAAGAAGGATATGTAGGTCCTACACCAGATGCCATTGTTAATCAGTGGTTTATGGAGGTCTGCCGAAATATTGCTATGGAAGAATTTGATGGCACAGGCAATTTCACTGCAGATTCAGCTGCTAATCTCGAAGCAGTGAAACGTTGGAGTTCTCCAGAGCCCGACAGCACCGGCAGACGTGGTTATAAATAAGCATACCATTAGACACTTCAACAGAATTGTAATATAATACATTTATGCACACGTATCTTCTCACAGACGGACAAAATCTTTTTCATCGCCAAATCAACATGACTAATCCTGGGCTGGGATTAGATTCCGCTATCGGAATGGCACTACACATGATTCTATATAGTATGAAGAAAGAATGGAATTCATTCAATGGGACACATGCTGTATTTTTTATGGAAGGGCGTTCCTGGCGGAAAGATGTTTATCCTGATTATAAAGCCAATCGCGCAGTAGCACACGCCGCATTGACTGAAAGAGAGCAGGAAGATAAAGAAATTCTACAAGGCGCTTTCGACGATCTTGTGGATTTCCTTGATACACACACTAATATCACAGTTCTTCAAAATCCAAAGGCTGAGGCCGACGATATGATTTCACTGTGGATTGAATCCCACCCCAATGATAGGCATGTACTTATTAGCTCGGATTCAGATTTCTATCAACTTCTTCGCCACCCGAATTTGACAATTTATGATCCAGTTAAGGATATTCAGATTCGGCAGGATGGTATTTATAACGACGATGGAAAGAAATTAGCTTTTGTTGTAGATACAACTGCCAAGATCAAGGTCGGTAAACCAGATCCTGATTTTGTTGTTCCTACCGACTGGTATGAATACGCATTATTCCTAAAATGTGTTCGCGGTGACAAAACTGACAACATTTTTAGCGCATATCCTGGTGTTCGCGAAAAAGGTACCAAGACAACTGTTGGTATCCGAGAAGCGTACGAAGATAAGGGTAAGGGCTATGCATGGAATAACTTTATGCTTCAGAAGTGGGTAGATCATAATCAAGTCGAACAGCGAGTAAAAGAAATGTACGAGCGTAATCGCCTGTTAATTGATCTTTCACAAATTCCCGACAATGTCAAGACTGAATGTCTAACTATTATTGCAACTGAAATTGAACGAAAGGATGTTCCTGCTGTTGATATCGGTGTGCAATTTATGAAATTCGCAGGAAGATGGGGATTAACCAAAATTGGTAATAATGCAAATCAATTTATGCCGATGCTGAAATCTAAATATAATTCTACTATTGAGTGAGATAAAATAATGTCAATAAAACTTAAACCCATTACAGAAAAAAGTTGGTTGGTCCTTGGTGACACAGATGAAAATCGAATTGGCCTACTCACCGAAATTCGTGATCAATATGTGTTAATGGTATCGGGGGCCAAGCAACAATTTCTTAATCGAAAAGAAGTTAACAAATTCTTCAATGAAGATGTCTTTAAAAATGTAGAAGAACCGACAGTTGAAGTTGATGTTAAGAAAGACTATTTTATCAGTGGGTATCCGGTTGATTTTGATAATCCGAGTGAAGTATTAATCAAAGGTAATAAACTTCCGCTTTTTAGTAAAAAGGCAACAAGTGAAGTCTACTATAGCGCAGGATACTATTGTCTGAACTTCCCGAAGAATTGGATGCCAGCGTACTGTCCGAAACTGTCTACATTAGAAACATATGAATACACTGGCCCATTCAAAACTGAAATAGAAATGCGTGCAAGTTTAACAAAGTTACGTAAAGAAAAGAACGCTAAGAAGTAATATGGTTCTATGGTTTTCATCTGTTTGTTACAAGAGGGATGCCGCTGGTAAGATTCACCTATGGGGTATACTCTCAGAAAAAGCTAATAATGTAATTGAAGATCATATTTTCTGGGGGAGAAGCGATGCACGGGCTTATATAAGTCCCATCTGTTGGTCTTCAAGAGATTTGTATTCAAAAAAGATAAGAAAAGTAGCAGAAGGATACAAGGAAATAACGCAATCCCTGGTCGAACGTAAATGGCCCGAGTTTATGGGCGATATAGAAATGCAGATAATGATAAAGAGATTAAAGAATGAGTGAAGTAGCCAAACTAAGACAACGCCTTAAAAATATCAACCGCAATGTAACAGAATATAGGATGACTGTGGCAGAGGCGCAGGATCTTCTTACAGAAATCGACAATTTGTCAAAATTGCCAGTACAAGAAAAGCCACCCGAAGTGGCTGTTGAACACACCGTTACAATAAGAACAATGGACGGTGGTACTTTTTAATAAGGCCTTCGGGCCTTATTTTTTTACCGGCAATACGTCTATTTTTAGTCTGGGATTTTTTGCGTAGAGGCCATTGGCGGCAGCCAATGCACGCTTTTCATTTGCAAATGGTTTGATCTTTCCACCACTTTTCCATGGTTGACCATTTATTGTTATGTAGTAGTTAAATGGTTCTTCATATGCTGAAGGCTCGGGCTGATCTCCGTAGGTCTTTTCATATTCTCTGGCGATCGCTAAATCCTTCACTCTGCCTTCAGATATTTCTTGTAATCTCATAATATCCCCTTATCGTTATTATTTATCAAGAAATATTTTGATCCAATAAATACGTGTTTTTGATAAATATATGTATACTTATTGGAGAAGATAACAATGGCGAGACCAAAACCGAGTATAATTTTAGAACACGTGAATCCGAAAAATTATAAGGCTGAACAGGTGCTTGAAGCTGATTCTATTTATGCAGTTTTCTATCAAGGCAAACCAATTAACCTACGCACACTTAGTCACCTTATTTCATATCCAGGACCGAAGTATAAAAAGGTAAGTTTTTCCAATTCGGGTCATGCCTTTAACCTTGCCGAAAGATTAAACAAATTATTCAAAACCGAAGATTTTGCAGTTTATAAACTTGTTACGGGAGTTCTTTGTACAGAGAACGAAGATTAAGGTAAAGCTTCAATGAAATATTCGGGATACATTTGCCCGAATTTTCGCATAATGATACCGGCTATAGCGTTTGCTTGATTTTCAGTTTCGCTGCCGGTATTTCCATCTAAGGTCATATTTTCTGTGCGTTGTTTCCAATGCACAAGTTCATGTGCAAGTGTTCGCATAACATCAACAGGATGCCGATTTGCAGCAACTACTTTGATTGTGCCACCATTGAATACACCGAAAGAATAATCACACCCGGCAGTGGGTTCATTGATTAATTCAATTGGTGGCAACTCATTCAATTCTAACTCAATTCTGCAAAGATTAATTAAATGAGTCGTCATATTTTCCAGTAGGAAATCTTTTATTTTCATATTAGCTCTGTATTAAAAAATTCTCAAAACGCCACGGGTGACGTGGATCGGTGTTTGTTCTGAATAGTGAATTTCTATCCGATAGTGGCGTCCAATTAGTAGGTACACTTGCAATAGGTCCGAGATAGGGTCTGGCAATATTCAGAATAAATTCATATGGTAATTCTTCAGGTTCAACATAACCACGATTTGGATTCTGTATCATCCACACTATCCCGGCGAGTAGATTCGCACCTACCTGGATAGTCGTTGGCCCTTCACCCGGAAGTAAGCTTCTGGATTCTTCAATTCCTAATTGAGAACCATACCACCATCCATTCATTCCGTGTCCTAGTAACAGTACACCAAGTTCGTCAATGCCACTTATAATTTCTTCTTTAACTACACGTTTCTTATCCTGAATTCGAAGTTCTCTTCCGCGGAATTCATGGACTGATGCAATTGCTGCATCACACGGGCAATACACATAATGAACTGTAGGACGAAAAACAGGATTACCGTCTTTTGATAGTGTAAAATAGTCACTCATAGTTACGGATTCGCTGTGTTGTACAATGAAACCATTGTATGATCCGCCTTTCGGTACCCATGACTTAGCAAGAGTCGCCACGCCTGGGGATTTTAAAAAAGCTGCGTTACCGGGCCCTTCCCGGTGAACATATCCATTAGGCGGCATAGGTCTTTCATGTGTCCCCCAACCCATCTCCGAAGGTGCACGGCCTTCGGCCCAGAAACCCTCGCAAGACCATGTGTTGACAAATTCACCCTTTACCTTGGGTACATCAATCACCTGGGTGTCCCTTTCTGCAATGTGAACTACTTTTGTACCAGTACTCATCATTAATGTTGCCCACTGTTCCCTTGTCTGTGGAATATCAAATTCTAAATTCATTGCATTCGCAATGTCAACTAATGCTGCCTTTGTAAATTGACTTACCAGCCCCGGATTAGCACCATTTGTTACCAATGCAGTTGGACCTTTATTTTTCCATGGTTCAGTAATGGCGCGGATTCTTGAGTGGGTAACATATAAAGTTCTATCAGCTAATTCTGGTATTGTTTCATCTGGTTCATCGGGCCAGCGCTCAATGGAAGTATCAGTATAAAGAACACCATTTCTTAAACACCAGGTGACAATTTCAATACCGTCAATATTCAATGACAAATTGATTAGAAGGCCACCAGGTCCCACATATTTTTTTAATGTGTCTTCCATATTATCTCTGACAATTTCTTTAATAACATATTTTACACCAGTGTGACTGTATTTTTCTTGAAAAAGTTTAAGGTGATTATCTTTTTCTAAGACAGTAATCTTACGAGGATCCACCTTGATGTGTCTTAGTAGTAAAGGAAGCATTGTCTGCCCCACGCCACCGAAACCCAAGAGCAAGATGTGGCCATCGAATTGGGCCAATTTCTTACCGTCGAGATTAATGCCTTTAATATCACCTAATTTCATATTATATACCTAATTTTATATTGTACACCTAATTACATATTTATCTTAGAAGTGTAAACCTTGACTAATGTATTGTTATCTGTTACAATTACATATGAAAAGATTCACTGAGCAATTATCCCTCTGGGGTGCTATTTTGGGATCGTTACTCCTTGCCTTAAACATTTCCATTAGTGGTTGGGCATATATTCCTTTTCTTTTGTCAAATTTTGCAACAATTCACCTACTAAGAAAATCTAACGCATCAAAGGCTATAACCTACCAATCTTATTGGTTTGTTGCAATTAACGTTGTTGGTATTATCCGCTGGATTTTATAAATAGTTCATGGAATCGTTAAAGATTGCAATCTTCGCCGAAGTTAGAAATTGCCACGAAAAAGCAGTGGGTCTAACCGATGAACAATTAAATCAATTGATATTTCATCATAACAACGGTCTTAGACTTACCTTTCATGGATTTCTAATGATCAAGAAAATTTTCACTGCCTATAGCTTTGAAATGCCTGAAACCTTAAAGGCAAGACATCATTTTGGTATGTCATTGCTTTTATATCCATATTTTGTTACTTCTAAGAGATTGGTTTTATTTTCTGAAATGGATGCTATGACTGTAAAACTTTGTGGCGGAATAGAAAGATTTTTAGAAAATCAATATCAGAGCAAAATGGAAGATCGCCAACACGGATAGCTCTTGTTGACCGGTCCTGTTGACGTCTGGACATTGGTGTGCTACACTCGATTATGGGCAAACTTAAATTTGATCATCACACTACCTGGAAACGGATGTTTGTCTGGTGGCCAACGAAATGTGATATAAGCAATCACATAATATTCTTTAGATATGGATATAGGTTGAGAGTTCTTGAGTATGCAAATGTCTATGGTATAAATTTCTGGAAGATTGTATGGGTTACTTCCGAAGAATTCCTGGCAGCAAAACTAAAAGATGAACAATGGACAAGATATGAAGACTGGTGATAATCAACAATCACAGGACGCATTATATGAAGCATTGACGCTGAATCGCACCCTATGCGTGGCCACTATGCCACCATACTATGGTTATAAAAACTATGGATATGATAGGTGGTGGACAAGTGGTGTCGATATTGTATATTTAAATCAAGAGGGTAAGAAACATCGGATATATGGGCCTGCCTATATCAGCAAAAAGTATGATATAGAAGAATGGCACAAAAATGGTGTCTTTCACCGAGAGGGTGGTCCTGCAGTTCGACATAGAAAAAATATGTACTGGTTTAAGGAAGGTGTATTACATCGCCTCGATGGTCCTGCAATAGATACTGGTGGCGGTCCGAAAGAATATTGGGTTGATGGGCAACAATTGTCGCCGAAAGAGTATAAGAAAGAAATCGCAAGAAGAAATCGTAAAAATATAATAAAATGACCAAAAAATCACTTCACCAAATATTAACGCCAGTACTTGATATTATTTCCCTTGTCTATTCTCAACCAGATTTATTCAATCTGTCTGGACTAGGCATTGACGACAAACTTACATTAGCAAAGGATGATCCTAATTTTTTTATTGATAAGCTTGGATTCGATAAACTTAATATATATGATAAATCATTTGTATTATTACATTCGCGGAATAAAAAAATTCTAAACAAAGTTTCCATTCCTGAATCGGATTACAAGAAACTATCAGATGAAACATATGCCCAGCTTCTTGAAAAAGATTTTGACAAATATATTTCCAAGGAAAGATTCGACTTGCTAACCAATGCTTATCAGAACCGTGTATTTTTGAACAACCCCGAATGGGTTATGTTGAATGCTGGTGAGATACCAAAATTGACCAGGGACAATTTATCTGCACTTGCAGATAATAATCGAGCATTCGTAGATACTTATATAAAAGAGTTCACAGGTCTGTGCACAGATGCGTATTTCTGGATCGATATGATAAAGCACAATTGGTGTTATGCCAGTATATTTTTGAAAAATACAAAATATGTAGCGACAAAAACAGATGTACGGGTTGTCTTCAGAGAATATCCATTGCTTATCAAAGAAATTGACAAAGACATTATTGCTAATTCAAAACTTAGCATTAAAGAATGGATCCTAATGATGGATTCTGTTATCGAGAACAATAAAGATAAATTTAAAGATTGGAACTTTTCTGATGATCTTATAGAGATATTTAGATTAGACCTTATGGCTGAATTATTAAATGGGAAATCCAAACTCTCAAAGAGATTTCAGAATGCAATGAAAAATGTGTTTGATGAAAATGAATGATGAGGACATAACAGCATTATCTCTTAAATATCAATGCAGAAAAACGTGTATAGGAAAGATATTTGTGGATAACGGCCAGGCAGTTGTTATTTTAGATGAAAATAATAATGTTATCAACGAGGAAGAATTTAGAAGAAAAGTTCGTGACTATATGAAAACAAAGATAATAAATGAGATAGCAGGCTTGCCAGTAAGGGAAAGCAGTGTCTGAAGAAATGATATATCTGGCCTTACGATATAAAGCCAGTTATCAGCCTGGGTATATCTACTACAGGGACAATGACAATATGGTTGTTGAAATTTACACAATCGATGGTAGAAGAATACCGTCGGAAGAGCACATCAGTGTGCGTGTACAGGTAATAAAGATGAGACAAATGGATAAGGCGAGGAAACAGAATGAAAAATCCACTTAAAACATTTTACAATTATCGAAGTGCCATCTTCTCATAGCTGATGATTTACCCATCTTTCCGCAATGAGGGCATGTAATAGACGGCCTATTATTAGCAGCATCTTTTATTTTCTGCAATGATTCAGGTGTATGAGTTTTACCGAACATATGATTATTTTCTCCTGCATGGGAATCACTATTTTTCTTTTTATGTTCTTCGGTCTGTTTCTTTCCCCGTTTAGTATTGCTTAGTTTAACTTTTGCTTCGCTAGACATAGGTTTACCGTAATTGATATTTCTTTCTCCCTTATGCGAATCGCTCATTTTCTGTTTCCATTCTTCGGAAAATGATTCTCTTTTAATACCTGCTGTATGAAATCTACAATTTAAATGGCAATATTTATTTAAACACAATTCGTTTTTAATATTTTTATCTATTAATTGCTGTTCAAACAGATAACATTTATCATAATCTTTATCTTCTATTAAAATACTAAATTCGAAACTACCCTTACCGTATTTGTTGATAAGTCGCTTTATGTATTTTGATGATGTAAAATAATGAACCCACAGATCTTCTTGAGGCGTTCTGTTTAACATAACATTTCTATACCGTGATCCGTAATAGAACTGATTGGTAATTTTATTCTTAATTAAATAGGTGTATGCTAAATACATAGCTGATGCTCCTTATAAGCGTTAGAGTAGTTGGGGACGGCAATCCCGCGAACTACACTTATTTATCGTATTTCTTGACAATTAGTTAATTAATTTGTATAATACTATAATGAAAAATCCATTAAAAGTTCTTGAACCTAATTTACTTGGGTCCGACTATGTCATAGGCGATCTTCACGGTTCGTTCTCGGCGTTTAAAAATCTCATTCAGAATCTGAATTTTAATTCCGAATCTGACCGCATTATTTCTGTGGGAGATTTGGTCGACAGAGGACCAGACAGTTTAAGTTGCCTATCTTTGATTCGTGAACCGTGGTTCCACTCTGTATTCGCTAATCACGAACAATTGATGGTTGCAAAATTTAAAGGCGAGCTCAGGGGACAATACTGGTACCCGAATGGTGGTCATTGGGGTATGGAAGCATATAACGACTATAAGGCCGTTTATATTGACCACGACTCAAACCGTATACCATCTGATCATAGCATGGAAGTTATTGATCTATTACCGCTTGTTGAAGAACTACCTTACCTTATTACCGTAAATACAAAGAGTGGTAAAAAATTCCATGTGTTACATGCCGAGCTACCGTCTGGAACACTGGTAACGGATGAGGTATTAACTGATCCAGAAAAGGTCTATCGGTTAGCTACTATTCAGCGTGGTGATGGAGATGCATTCTTATGGTCAAGGAATATCTACCATGATTTCTATTCTCGCAACCTAAGTAACAAGGAAATGAATATCCAACGAGTGTCTGGCCCAAGCCTGAGTATGTTTAATAAAAACCTTTCTCATATCATTTCGGGTCACACTATTGTGCAAAAGCCGCTGACTATTATAGCGCAAACTAACATAGACACAGGGGCCTACGGATCCTATTGGAAACCTGTGGAACCCTATGCAACCGGTGGCCAGTCACCTCAACCGTGGGCAGGGCTGACCTGCGTAGAGTTGGAATCCTGGAAGTTCTATAAAGCAACGGAATCCAATTTTAGCGAAGTGGAACCCGTTGTAATCACAGAAGAAGATCTTAATGGACGTTTATTTCCCCGAGTATAAACATGTCGGATTATCTGGGTATACCTATTCGCCTATATTCAAGGACGGTAAGTGGTATCTTTATGGGAAGATGCAGCCACTTACCTTATTGGAAATAGCATTTTTATGCAAAATACCCGATGAAGAACTAACTGCACTGAAGCTAAAATATGGCGGGTAATTACCGATTGACTGCTATCATAATACTGCTATAATAACGCAAAGGTAATAAAAAATGAGATATCTTCTTGCGACACTTGTATTAATGTTCATTGGTTTAGCATTTGCATTGTGGAATGATGTAAAACATCCAATAGTATGCACAGAATCTGTGCGTGTAGAGAAAATACTCAAGGTGTCTTATCGGGATGCCCTGATTCAGCTGGCGAATGGGCAAAAAGTATGGATCAGTCAAGGTAATGTGGAGCCGGACGATCTTTACTGTACCAAACATGAAAAGAAATGAGTATTATGAATAAACAGATTTGGGAAAATGTTCGCTGTATCCAAAGTTCGGATACAAATGTTCGCAAATACGTTTTTACCAACGAAGGTGAACGTGGCGCCGTGGCTGAGGCTGTACTGTACAAATATCCAACATATGAAGATCGTACGGTTGTCTGCTGTTCCACACAATCGGGTTGCCCAGTCGGTTGCCGTTTCTGTGGTACTGGTGAATTCTTCATTCGCTCCCTGACTGGTGAGGAAATCGTGGCACAGGTTCAACACCTGTTTGCTGATCAAAATATCGATCCTGCTAAAGTTAATCGTATGCAGATCATGTTCATGAGCATGGGTGAACCACTACTGAACAAACAAGGATTGACCTATGCCATCAAAGAGCTTAATAAGCTATATCCTGAAGCTGCACTGTTGATTTCAACTTCTGCACCGGATGTGGATTATGGATGGGTGAATGATTTATCTTGGGAAGTTCCAAAAGTTGGACTGCAATTTTCCGTACACGAAAGCACGGACGAAGCTCGAAACAAATTGATTCCTTTTCAAAAGAAGCTAAATTTGAATCAGATTGATAAGAAAGGTTACTCTTGGTATCTGACAACAGGTCGTCAGCCCTTCTTCAACTATTGCGCCCATGAAGGAAACACTTCGGAAGAAGATGCGCAAAGGTTGCTTAAACTGTTTGATCCGAAGGTCTGGCAGGCAACCATCTCCGTCATTTGCGAGCAGGATGAATCTGTAGCGGCTGCCAATCAACGTCAACGGCAGCTTGCACAAGATTTTATGGAAAAGCTGATGCTCCGTGGTTTCTCTACACGATGCTTCGATCCTGCTGGGCAAGATGACATTGGTGGTGGTTGCGGTCAACTGTGGTATGTGCAAGACTATGCAAAGAATCATCCGGAATTGACCCGCAAATCTTGTGGAGCCGGGCTTTCAAAAGTTCATGCTCCGCGAGTCATTGAAATTATGGAAGTTAAATAAGGAGAAATGCATGAGTATCTTTCTAATTATTTATATCATTAGCACTATTGCTTCTCTGCCATTAAGTCTAATGGCTGAAAAATCTTCACGTGGATATGTCACAGTAGGTAAGTGTGTAGTCTTTGTGTTTCTATCTTTTGTTCCAATTATGAACTCGGCCCTTGTGATTACGGCTGCTTTTTATCTATTGATAAATTTAGAAAAACTCGAAGAATTTATGAGTAGAAAAATATGGTAATGGAAACATTGTACCTTAGTCGCCGTAATTTAGAAGCTTTGCTGTCAAAACTTGATAGAAGGGCGGCTGGTGAAGAGACGCGTTGTACTATTGAGAAATATAGGCAACCAAGTTCACATTATCAGCAAACAATGGATTTCATCAGTGTTGTTGCTGTGGAGGATGATGAATATTACAATTCGCAAGGTAGACATCCCGGCGAAATGCATCCATCCGACGAGGCAAACCTGACTAATCCTATTAAAGTGTAGTATAATAAAATTTAAGGTGAATAAAAATGAATAGCAAAATTAAATATTGGTTTGCAAGAAATGGTTACAAGGTTACCTGGTTTATTGTTGGATGGTGTGCACTTGCTGGCGTCAATGCATTGTTTGCCGGTCACCTTTTGTCTGCTTTGTTTAGTTTTGGACTCGCTTATCTAAATTATATCCTTGGCTCCAAGTAAGAGAAAGAATAAGATGCATTGGGTATTACAGGAAAATCTGTTTAAGGAAACTGAGTGGGACAATCTCGTTTTCACACTTGAGCGCTTTGACATTCCTTATTCGGTGCATAAAGTGATCCCGTTCATTGGTGAATTGGTGCCGCCTGCCGAACCAAAGCAAGACAAGGTGATCTGCTTTGGCTCCTACTCCATGCGCCATACTGCAAAGGCAAATGGTTGGAATCCAGGTGTCTACGACCTATTTGACCAGAACTTCACAGTGCAGCTACAGCATTGGGGCGACCTTATGCTCAATGCTGACAGTAAGGTTGTGAAGTTCAAGGACGCGGAAATCTACGAGGATACGTTTATCCGACCCACCGACGATTCCAAGTACTTTGCTGGAAAGGTCTTCGAGAAGGAAGAATTCTGGGAGTGGAAGCGTAACGTCTGCGTGCTCGAGCTTGACTATGGTAATAGCCTGACGCCGGACACGATGATACAGCTTGTCACACCCAAGAAGATTTATGCTGAGTACCGCATCTGGATTGTTGACGCACAAATTGTGACTGCTTCACTATACAAGCGCGGTGACAGAGTCATCTATTCATCAGATGTGGATAAACACGTCTTGCGCTTTGCCCACGACGTGATTCGGCATGGAGACATAACACTGAGCATGGGGACATCTGCCTGGCAACCACATCGAGCCTATGTGTTGGACGTGTGCGAGACCCCAGATGGAATGAAGATTGTTGAAATCAATACCATCAACAGTGCTGGTTTCTATGCGGGCAACGTGACTGATATTGTTATGTCTTTGGAACAAATGGAAAGACTGAGATGAAAAGAATTACTATGACCTTTAGTGTGATTGTTGATGATGAGCCAGAGTGTAATGGTCAAAAGATTCCTTTTGACAAAATGACTCACAGTCTATACGAACATATCTGTGAGTGGGAATTCAACGAGCATGGCACGGTAGAAATCGAAAATGAATCTGTTGAAGAAAATATCGAAATCGGCGATTAAGGAAGAATAAAATGGAAAAAGAAGAAAATTATCTATATAATCTAATCAAGGGAGACCTTGTGGATGTGAAGATGTGGACTAAACATGTGCCAGTTGAAAGTGGTGCAATTGATCAACTTCGTAGTATCACCAAGTTACCCTTTGTATTTAAACACGTCGCAGCAATGCCGGATGTTCATATCGGTACTGGTGCCACGGTGGGCACTGTTATGGCAACCAAGAGTGCTGTCATTCCTGCGGCCGTGGGTGTGGATATTGGATGTGGTATGATTGCATGTCGCATTAGCCTGAAGGCTGAAGACCTGCCTGATAGCCTTCATCGCCTGCGTTCTGAAATCGAGACCATGGTCCCGGTCGGGATGGATGAACATACCATCCCGCGCCTTAATGGCAAAGGTCATCAAGAAACTCGCACGGTACTGAACAACCACTTTAAGCAATTAAAGAAAGGGTTGGATGCAATCGAGGCAAAACATCCTGCAATCGGCAAGATGGTAAAGAATGCAGAAGAAAAGGCTTATCGTCAGCTTGGATCGTTGGGCGGTGGCAATCACTTTATTGAGTTATGTCTGGATGAAAACAACGATGTGTGGATCATGCTGCACAGCGGTAGTCGCGGCATCGGTAATGCTATCGGTCGTTACTTCATTGAGCTTGCACAAAAGGATATGGAGAAAAACAACATCCATCTTCCTCACCGTGATTTAGCATACCTGCAAGAAGGTAGCCAATATTACGATGATTATGTTGAAGCAGTAAGCTGGGCGCAGGAATATGCTCGTCGCAACCGTGATGCTATGCTGGAACTGGTTATTGCTGCGATGACTCGTTTCTTACCTGTCTTTAAGGTTACCAAAGAAGCAATTAATTGTCACCATAACTATATAAGCGAGGAAACTCACTTCGGCGAGGATGTAATTATTACCCGTAAAGGTGCAGTAAGTGCACAAGCCGGTGAATATGGCATTATTCCTGGATCGATGGGTGCAAAAAGCTTTATTGTGCGCGGCCTGGGTAACACTGAATCATTCTGTTCGTGCTCGCACGGTGCTGGTCGTAAGATGAGCCGGGGTGCTGCCAAGAAGCATATTACGCTGGAAGACCATATTAAGGCCACCGAAGGGGTAGAGTGCCGAAAGGACGAGGGCGTGATTGATGAAAGCCCTGGTGCATATAAGGAAATTTTAGATGTCATGCGATCACAGGAAGATCTTGTCGAGGTTGTCCATACTCTAAAACAGGTTTTATGTGTTAAAGGGTAAGCTGATTGTATATATGCACACAGAAGAGAGATCAATATGTTAGTCGACTACAAAGACGAAAGTTGCCATGACAAACCACTATGGCTTATTTATGGCCATGACTCTTTTCCATCTATCCTTTGCTGTAAGCTAAATTTAAAACTGCATGGATACACGGTTATCTGGGGATATAGCATTTATCGCCGTTCTCCAGGGTTTAGGACGCTTGGCCAGGCTGTCGACACTTGGATTAACAAAGGCAAATCGACGCACGGATACTCGCTCTATGAATTCTATGATAATCATGATGAGGCGATCGAGAGAATTCGTGCTCTAACAACACCAAAAATCTGACATGATTAAGATTGAGATTCTGGAAGATGCTGATGTAATACGTCATGATGATTGGTGCAGACCTTTACAACTCGTGTCAATGTCTGGCGGGCATGGAGAAGGGTATTCTTTCAGATGTCAATATAGTGGTTCACCTGAAAATAATGTAAAGTGGATTAAGGTCAACCAGGTACTCGGTAAGGTCTGGTTTGGCAAGACCGTACAAGAATACCATAAGGCAGTTTCCGAATATCACACCTTTGAGTTTGTAAGAGGAAATATTCCAGACTCTCATATTTTAAAAAGTGGAGATTATTAATGCACCTTTGGAGTAAGAAAACTAATCTATATCTTTTTACACCAGATGAATATAATAAATTACCAGATGGTATTGAATTAGAAGATATTAATGGTGATAAGTTAATTAAAGGCAAGGATTACATCGATATGGATGTACGATTTGGTCACATCGCTTATGGTGTTAGAGATCCAATTAATCATCCTGAATCATCGCTATTTACAATATTCAAGTTGACCGGATGACTATACCGGTTGACCTTAATAAATCGACAACATACAATAGTAGTAATTAGGAGATTACGATGATCGCACTATTGGATATTTTTGTAACAGTGATTGCAATATTAATTGTTGCACTTTTCACTACCCAGGTTTTGATTCCATTTATCATGGGAACACCGTTTTTTCCGCAGTTCCGCAAACTTACTCCGATGAGAGCAGAAGTTGCGGCGGCGGAAAAGGAACTCACGGAGAAAACAGAACTTGTTCTGCTCCAAGAGCAATTAGATGAACTTAACCGCCGTAAGGCAGAATTGGAAGGAAAAAATGTTAGCCACACCTAAACGAATCATTGCTGCTGTCAGCGCAGCTCTTGCGTTCTTTGTTGTTTTGATTATTTTGCCGATGCTTGTTGAAAATCTTGATGCAAAAAACATCATGGTTATTCAATCGCCTATCTCTGGTAAACTGAATGTTTACACCGATCAGGGCTGGAAATGGCAAGGATTTGGTAAAGTAACAATCTATAAACGCCGAGATCAATTTAGTTTTAGCGCCCTTAAAGATCAAGGTCATCCCATCGATGAATCCATTATCACTCGTTTCAATGACGGTGGTCACGGCAACATCTCTGGCACTATGAACTGGGCAATGCCACTGAAACCGGAACAAATCATCGCACTACACAAGGACTTTGGTTCAACTGAAGCTATTGAGCAGCAGCTGATTCGCACAACGATGCAGAAAGTCATCTACAACGTCGGTCCCACAATGAGCTCAACCGAGAGCTCTGCCGAAAAACGTCCGGAGATCCCGAAGTATATCGATGACCAACTTGTTAATGGCCCGTATTTGACAAAGACAGTCCAGCAAGTTGTGAAAGATCCGATTACTGGTCAGGATAAACAGATGGCAGTTGTTCAGATTGCTATCGATGATAAAGGTCAGCCGATTCGTGAATCGAGATCGCAGATCAGTGAATATGGTCTGGTGCTCCAGCCTGTTTCCATCGGTGAGATCAAGTATGACGACGTTGTTGAGCATCAGATCAAAGAGCGTCAGAACGCAACC
>Ga0153916_10000292_pt1 | contig 32619 bp, 30 predicted proteins | sample Opewatmetagenome_FD_109642 | JGI IMG/M metagenome (GOLD analysis project Ga0153916, IMG submission 109642) | Freshwater wetland microbial communities from Ohio, USA - Open water 3 Core 3 Depth 4 metaG | ecosystem: Environmental > Aquatic > Freshwater > Wetlands | place: USA: Ohio, Lake Erie...
CTCTCAGTTTTTTTAGTAGCTTTCCATACAGGAGTAATCACATGGGGCAAAAGAAAATCCTTATTACTCAAGAGGGTTTAGCTAAACTGAACTCCGAGCTGGATCACTTACTTTCGGTACGAAGGCAAGAGATAGCCGGCAAAATTAAGCGCGCCCGAGAAATGGGAGGCACTGAGAACAATGCTGAATATGAGGACGCTAAAAACGACCAGGCTTTTGTCGAGGGCAGAATATTGATGCTCGAGAACATTGTTAAGAACGCAACAGTAATCGAATCACCTGCCATGCCCGGCACAGTGGAAATGGGCGATAAGGTGCTCATACAAAACCAGGACGGCAAGATAGAACAATTCACCATTGTGGGTAGTGCCGAAGCTAGTCCCGTTGAAGGCAAAATTTCCAACGAATCACCGGTGGGAAAAGCCTTACTTGGTAAAAAAATCGGCGATGAGGTCGAGGTCAAAACTCCGGCTGGGTTGCTTAAGCTCCTGATAATGGACGTAAGTTGACGATTCTCTCCTTTGAATATCCCTTCACCACGGATTGCTGCGTACCATGGCTAGACTAAAGCACATCGCCCAACAACGTCTGGACAAATTAGAAAAAATTCGGGGTCTGGGAATAAATCCGTACCCTCCTTCGTATCACCGTAGCCATACCACTCAAGAAGCGGTAGCCCTTTACCAGCAAACAGAATCAAGCCCGAAGAAGATGGCCATTCCAGAATTCAGTCTCGCCGGTAGAATTACGGCCATGCGCTTCATTGGCAAGATCGCTTTCTTCGACATCCGAGATGGTTCAGGTAAAATTCAAGTCTTTTTCAGCAATGACATCATCGGCAAGGAAAGGTATGAATTTCTCCATGAAGTTGATATAGGCGACATTATAGGAGTTACCGGGGCGCTTTTCAGAACCAAGGCCGGCGAAATCAGCATTGAGGTCAAAGACTTTACCCTGCTGGCTAAATCCCTGCAGCCGCTTCCTGAGAAATGGCACGGCTTGGTGGATGTTGAGAAACGATACCGACAACGCTATCTCGACCTCATCTCGAACGAAGAAGTTAAGCCGATTTTCAAATTGCGCAGCCAGGTTATCTCAGCTTTGAGATGCTTCTTGAACGAGCGTGGATTCACCGAGGTGGAGACGCCGGTGCTGCAGCCGGTGGCAGGAGGAGCCCTAGCCCGGCGTTTCAAAACACACCATCAAGCTCTTAACCAGGACCTCTATCTACGTATTGCTCTCGAGCTTCATCTAAAGCGCCTTATTATAGGCGGCTTCGATAAGGTCTACGAGATCGGCCGTGTATTTCGCAATGAAGGTATATCTACCAAACATAACCCCGAGTTTACTATGTCGGAAATCTACGAAGCTTATGCTGACTATAATGATATGATGAAGCTGTTTGAGGATATGGTCAACTACATTGCCGGAGATATCGTAGGCAATAAAAAGATTAAGTTCGGCGAACAGACTATCAATCTGGAACCTCCCTGGCGCCGAATCCACCTGCGCGATGCCATAAAAGAGCGTTGCGGCATCGACTTCGAGGATCATCCCGATACCGAATCCCTACGCCAGAGAATGGGACAACTGGGCCTGGAAGTCGACCCGAATAAGGACAGAGGTCGCCTGGTTGATGAGCTGATATCTACCTTCGTTGAACCAAATCTAATTCAGCCTACTTTTCTCGTGGATTATCCCGTGGATATGTCGCCTCTGGCTAAGAAAAAACAAGACAATGAACGCCTGGTGGAGCGATTTGAAGCTTTTATCGGCGGCATGGAGATGGCTAACGCTTTCACCGAGCTGAACGATCCTGTCGAGCAGAGAGAGCGTTTCCACAAACAGAAGCAAATGCAATCCGCCGAATCTACGAAGGCGAAAACAAATGAAGAAGAACGCGAGCTTGACATCATCGATGAAGACTTTATACTGGCTATGGAATATGGCATGCCTCCCACTGGCGGTCTGGGGGTAGGCATTGACCGCTTGGCCATGTTATTCTCTGATAAACAGTCTATTCGTGAGGTCATCCTTTTCCCGCAGCTAAAAACGAAGTAGAAGCACGAATTTATATGCTGGATATTAAGTTAATCCGTGACAATCCTGAAATAGTCCGTGAAGCCATGAAAAAGCGGGGCGAGAGGGCCTCACTTGATCCAATCGCGAAGCTCGACGAGCAGCGCCGGAAGCTTCTCCATGAGATGGAAACTTACCGGGCACACCGCAATGAGGTCAGTAAACAATTAGGCAAAATGGCGGACAAGCCGCCCAAGCTCATTGCCGAGATGCGCCAGCTCGGCGAAAAGGTAACTTCCCTGGAAGCTGAAATATCCAATTTGGAATCCGAGCTTAATGACATTCTGCTGCGTTTGCCTAACATCCCCGCCCCTGATGTGCCTGTTGGCAAAGATACGCAGGACAACATAGTGGTGCGTTCATGGGGTAAGCCGAAGGATACTTCATTTACCCCGTTGCCACACTGGGAGCTAGCCGAGAAACTAAATATCATAGATTTCCAGCGTGGAGTCAAGCTTTCCGGCAGTCGTTTTTATGTACTCAGAGGACAGGGCGCTCGTCTTCAGCGTGCCCTTATCACCTTCATGCTCGACCTCCATGTTAAAGAGCACGGTTATACAGAAATCTATCCACCATTCATGGTAAAACGTGAGTGTATGGTCGGCTCGGGTAATTTACCCAAATTTGCCGATAACTTGTATCATGATGAAGAGGATGATTTCTGGTTCGTGCCTACGGCTGAGGTGCCCCTGACAAATTTACATCGCGATGAAGTCCTGCCGCCGGGTACGTTACCTCTCTATTACGTTGCTTACACCGCCTGTTTCCGCCGGGAGAAAATGGCAGCAGGTAAGGACACCAGGGGCATTAAAAGAGGACATCAATTCGATAAAGTCGAACTCTATAAGTTCACTGAGCCGGAAAAATCCGATAAAGAGCTGGAGAAATTAGTTTCCAATGCTGAAGACGTAAGCCGCCGGCTCGGCATTCCTTACCGTGTAGTACAATTGTGCACTGGCGATCTGGGTTTTGCCTCGGCTAAATCATTCGATATCGAAATGTGGGCTCCCGGCAGCGGTGAATGGTTGGAGGTAAGCTCATGCAGTAATTGCAGTGACTTCCAGGCCAGGCGGGCCAACATTCGCTATCGAGCCGATGCCAAAGCTAAGCCAAGCTTTGTCCATACACTTAACGGTTCGGGATTGGCCCTGCCCCGGGTGGTCATCGCGCTGATAGAGAACTACCAGCAAGCTGACGGCAGCATAAAAGTGCCCGAAGCACTAATATCGTTCATGGGCACGGAGATTATCAACAAGGTCTGAAAACTATGCCGGATAGCACCAAGCCACGCTACGCCTGCCCCCGATGCTCAACTAAAATGATTTCCCAGTTCGGTAACTGCCCTAATTGCGGCTATATTGGGGGAATGGAAGATAAAGACATCTACCTTCGCGGTCAAAATGCGGCCGGCAAACCAATAAAAGTTGACCCTCCTAAGCCACAGGCTGACAGCACAAAACAGAAAAAATCTAAAACTACGGAAATACTGGCTAGATATAGTTGCCCCCGTTGCGGTGCCAAAGCCGGCAAAGCATTTGGTCGGTGCCCGAACTATCGCAGTTGTGGTTACTCCGGACCAATGAAAACCAGCGCTGTCAGCAAACCCAGACCCAAACAATAGTTGCTTTAAGACTTACCGTCTTCGTATTTAAACAAGCAGTTAAATTTATTAAAGTCTTTTTTCTTTTAAGTTGCTGACGTGTATAATCTTGTGCAATATATAAGAGCTTATCTAAACAATAAGTTAAAAGACGAGTTTTAACTAAGAGAATAAAGAGGATCTGCGTGCAGAAGATGATATTGTGTCCTCGATGTCGCGTACAGGTGAAAAGGGATAATTTAGGCGAGCTCCTGTGTCCCAATTGCAGCCTGAGGCTATGTCCCAAGGCTCACATTTTTGATGGCAAAATATGCCCGTACTGCGGTTGGGAGGACCCTAACTACAGCCTGTGGCAAAAGGCACAGAAAGCCCGGCTGCATGGTGCTCAATCAAAGCCGAAAGAAGAGGCCACAGAAACCAGAGCTCAATATGTCTGCTCCAATTGTGGCGTCAGTGTCGAATCCAGCCAAATAAATTGCCCTAACTGCGGCATGCTCGGAGCCAAATACAAGATGGCTAAGGCAGTACCCACCGAAACCATATCAATGCCAGCTAGGTCAGGCACACAGGCAAAATCTCTACTGGACAGCATACCGCGTGAATCCGTAATGAAAAGAGCAGGTCGCCCAGCCAAGAGCGATTTTGTAAAAGAAGTATCCAGAGCCAAACGGACGCACTGGCTTCCACCTCTGAGGAATTTTGTCAGACCGGTTCTGGTTAGCACTGTGCTATGCATTATAATTGTAGGCCTTGTCTTTGGAGGCATATACGCAGCACAACTCATCCGCCAGACCTTTAAACCCGGAGTATCTCCTCCTTCGACAGCGGCTGTGCCTAACGGCAATCAGGGCAGCAACTGGAGCCTTACCGGCCGCCACCAGCCCAAAACCTATAAGTTGACCACGAATGTTGTGCCTGAAGCCGGAGGTGGAATAATAATTACTCCTCCCTCTTCCAATGGTACATTCGAACAAGGCAGCCAAATTACATTGACTGCTGTGCCTAACGATTGCTATACCTTTAGCTACTGGGATGGCATAGCCGAGACATCGGAAAATATCACTATTACCATAGACTCCGATAAAGACATGGCTGCAAATTTCCGAATAAAAGGAACAGAACCGCCAGTCATTTCAGAAGTAAAGGCCAACAGTAATTCGGATGTAAGCGCCACTATAACCTGGCTGACGGATAAGCCTGCTACCGGGCAGGTTGATTATGGTAAGACAAAAGACTACGGCCTGAGCACGACATCGAATGACGGACTGACCACCAACCACAAGGTTCATATGACCGGACTTGAGCCCAATACAATATACTATTTCGCGGTCAAGTCAGCAAACGAATGCGGAAATGAAGCCAGAGATACAGATATGCTGCTGACACTCCGCGAAGTTGGTTACGGCGACAGGGTCGGTGAACGTGCTCTGGATTTCACCTTGCCCTACTACAATGACGATAATCCAGATTCCCCCAATAAAGCAGGTAAAAACGAGACGTTAAGCACATATTTAGGCAGAAAAAAGATATTGCTAAACTTCTGGAGTACTTATTGCGGTGCCTGCATTGGCGAATTTCCATATATTCGGGAAATATATGAAAATTTTGCTAATAGAAACTCAGCCGACTCGGATTACGTTATTTTTACAATATGTATTGATAGCAAAATCGACGAGGCTCCAGCTCGCATAAAGACACTCGAAAGCAAATTTATCGACGAAGCGGGTGCCTTTACATTTCCCATGCTGTTTGATACCGTAGGGCAAACTAAGAAGGACTACCATGTCTGGACCATACCTAAGACCATTTTTATAGACAATGAGGGAATAATTAGGGAAATCAAGATTGGACGTTTCAAAAATATCGAGGAAATAGAAACCATACTCAAATCTCTAGACTAGCCTTACTTTTCAGTGCACATGTGTACTTTAGTCCTATATGGACAAGCTTCTCCCCTAGACTAATGTTTTTAGTAATTTTTTAGCTAAGTGTATAATTGTATAGAGTAGACATACAGAATGATAAAAACAAATTATCAGAAACATGAATTAGACGACCACGGTGCTGGAGTAAACGGGGAACGGTAATAGCATGCAACCTAGAATAACTTTGTGCTCTGTTTGCCACTCACAAATGCCCGCAGGCCAGTCGTACTGCCAGAACTGCGGTTCGACGCTGTGCCCACGTTGCCGCGAGATTCTCCCCCAGAGGTCAAGATATTGTCCCAAATGTGGAGCCCTTGGTATTGGAGAAGCACAAGGTCAGGTGCGAAAATCAGTACCATCAGCCACATCTTCTAGGCCACAAGCTATTCCAATCCCGCGTACCATGGCAGCCACACCACCACCATTTGCACAGCCTGCTGTACACCAGCAATCGTTGGGGCCTTCTTTTATTCGGCACCAGCATAATTGTCCCAAATGCGGCGCCGGCATTGATCATGAATTGGGACGCTGCTCAGGCTGCGGCTTGCTTTATGGAGTAAAGCATCGAGCCATGCAGTCTGCGGCAACACCGGCAATGCCTGTACCACGCCCTACTGTATCCTGGCCTCAGAATCCCATGGTACAACCACAGCCCGCGGCCATGGCTATGCACCAATACAATAATTCCAGGTCTAGTCTTCCTGTCCCCAGTTTTGGGCAGCATCTAAACCATTTGCCATCAAGCATGTCGCCACAGGGCGGCATGCTAATGCCCATACCAAGTATGGCGCCGGCCACGGTCGGTGCCGCCACCGCAGGTATACCTATGGTGCCAAGGCCGTATCTATACCAATCGGCCCCATTAGCCTCTGCAGGGCAGAGCATTCCAGCTCCCAGGAGTCGCGGCTTTCCAATGGTTCTGACTACGTTGGTTATTCTAATCATATGTTCTCTTATCGGCGGCAGTATCTATTACTTCATTAATCGACCGGGAACGATATCAACGCCTAATGCCCTAGAAAACCCAGTTCTTAGCCAAGACGTCTCTGTTCAATCAACAACTGAAACAGGTGCTGCCATTACCTGGACAACAGACAGACCCGCTTCCGGCCAGGTCATCGTTCGCGACTCCAGCGGTGCCGTTGTTGCCGAAATAACCTCCCAGGAAACGTCGGACACCAGCCACTCTGCCGAAATAACTGGACTTAAACCAAACACAACCTATCACTACACCATAGTGTCAACAGATGAAGCCGGCAATGAATCGACATCCGAGGGGAAACTCCAAACATCCGCCGTAGTCACAGCTGATAAGACGCCGCCGACGATTCGGGGAGTCAACGCCTCCAACGTTACTGAATTTAGTGCGATAATCACCTGGACAACCAATGAACCTGCTACCAGCCAGGTTAAATTCGAAAAAAATGAAAATGTCGGATCAGCCACTCCGATAGACAAAAACCTCACTACCAACCACAGTATCAGGCTGGTCAAATTGGACTCGGGCGCCATCTATAGCTTTAGCGTAATTTCCAGAGATGCCGCCGGTAACGAAGCCGTATCCACGACCAAACAAACATTCAAAACTCTTACCCCAATCCCGGTGGGTAATCAAGTCGGCAACCGCGCCCCCGATTTCGCTCTGAAAGACCTTAACGGAAGAGATGTGAGACTCAGCGATTTCCGAGGTAAAACGGTTATGATTAACTTCTGGGCCGTTTGGTGTGGCCCCTGCAAGGATGAATTGCCTTTCATACAAGCTGTTTTCAAAGAAAGGGCCGGTAATGGAGTAATGGTATTAGCCATTGCCGTCAAGAATAACGAAAGACTCGATACCGTTGAGCAATACATCAAACAAACAGGCTATACTTTTCCGGTTCTGTTTGATGTGCAAGGGCAAGTCAACAGCCTCTACAACGTTGGCACCCTGCCCACAACCTTTTTTATCGATACCGAAGGCATCATCAGAAAGACGCAAGTAGGTTCCTTTCAGAGCCAGGCTAGCCTAGAAACCATAATCGATTCCCTCAAATAAGCCCGCACCACCACCTCGGCATATTTGAAAGCCTCCTCCAATCGTTCCCAGAGCAGATCCATCAACTGACATAGTTATTGCCAGTCATTCCACTGAGTGAAGCGGCCATCAAGGTCAGGAGACGGATTCGATCCTCCTGATGGTTGCCAAAGACAGGTCGATTTCATATACTAGGGCGGTTTTGGAGGGGTGGCCGAGTGGACGATGGCGACGGTCTTGAAAACCGTTTTCGCGAAAGCGAACGTGGGTTCGAATCCCACCCCCTCCGCCACATCACTGTGACTTGATGAAACACGTAATCATAAAAGAGAGATAGCTGGATGAAAATCCACGAATATCAGGCCAAGTCGCTGCTGTCGGAATTTGGTATCCCGGTACCTGAAGGCGCTGTAGCTGCCACTCCGGCCGAAGTCAAAACCATAGCCGCTCAGCTTGGAGGCAAGGTGGCTATTAAAGCTCAGATTTATGCCGGCGGCAGGGGTAAAGCGGGTGGTATAAAGGTGGCCAATACACCAGAAGACGCCGAAAAGCAGGCAAGACAAATACTGGGCACTAAACTGGTAACCCATCAAACAACTTCTGAAGGCGTATCGGTAAGCAAGGTCCTGGTGGAGAAAGCCGTAAATGTACAACGCGAGCTTTATCTCAGCATCATCGTTGCTACAGCCAACCGAATGCCGGTAATGATGGCCAGCGAAGCCGGAGGCATGGACATCGAGGAGATAGCTCGAACCAGCCCGGAGAAAATCCTCCTAGAGTATATTGACCCTGTAGCTGGCTTCCGGGCCTTCCAAGGGCGTAAGCTGGCCTACGGGATGAACCTAAGCCAAGCCCAAATAGGACCTGCCACCAGCCTTATGACAAACTTATATCGTCTATTTCAAACTAAGGATTGCTCCCTGGCCGAAATCAATCCTCTGGTAGTCACTGGCAACGGCCAAATTATGGCCCTCGATGCCAAGCTGAATTTTGATGACAACGCACTTTTCCGCCACAGCGATATCGAGCAGCTTCACGACGCGGAACAGGAAGACCCACTTGAAGTCAAGGCTAACGAGCTGGGAGTCAAGAACTACATCAAAATGGACGGCAATATCGGCTGCTTAGTCAACGGTGCCGGCCTGGCCATGGCGGTCATGGACCTCATCACCCAGGCCGGCGGCCGCCCAGCTAATTTTCTCGATATCGGCACGGTCAATAATACCGACCGGGTGGTTGCCGCCTTCAAGGTTTTCACCACAGACCCCAGCGTGAAGGCAATTTTGGTGAACATATTCGGCGGCATTGCCAGGGTAGACGTTATCGCCCAGGGCATAGTCGAAGCCCACCGGAAAATGGATATCCGACTACCACTGGTTATCAGGTTAGCCGGCACCAATGTAAACGAAGGCAAAACCATACTGGCTAAATCTGGAATTAAATTTATCGAGGCTACAAACTTCTATGATGCCGCCCGTAAAGCTGTAGCTGCCGCCAATGGAGAAAAAAATTGAGCATCCTAATCGATAAGAAGACGCGCCTGCTGGTACAGGGCATTACCGGCGGTGAGGGCAGCTTTCACACCCAGCGTTGTATCGAATACGGTACCAGAGTTGTCGCCGGTGTTACCCCGGGCAAGGGAGGCAGCGAAACCCTAGGTGTACCCATCTTCAACACTGTAGAGGCAGCGGTAGAAAGAACCAGAGCCAATGCCAGCCTCATTTTTGTACCGGCGGCCTTTGCTGCCGATGCCATTTTGGAGGCTGTAGATGCCGGCATCCCGCTGGTGGTTTGTATCACCGAAGGCATTCCGGTTTCAGATATGGTTGTGGTACACAACTATCTCAAAGGAAAACGAACCAGACTTATCGGCCCCAACTGCCCCGGCCTTATCTCCCCTGGAAAATGCAAGGCAGGGCTTATGGCCGGCGAAATTCACCTGCCCGGAAATGTCGGCGTTGTATCGCGCAGCGGCACCCTTACTTACGAAACAGTCGCTCAGTTGACTGGCCTGGGCATTGGACAGTCAACCTGCGTCGGCATCGGCGGCGACCCTCTACCCGGCAGCACGTTCGTTGACATACTCGAATTGTTCCAGAAAGACAAAGATACTAAGGCGGTAGTGCTCATAGGCGAAATAGGTGGCACTGCCGAGCAGGAGGCTGCCCGATTCGTAAAAGAAAAAATGACCAAGCCGGTGGTCGCCTTCGTTGCCGGAGCTACAGCTCCGCCGGGCAGGCGTATGGGCCATGCCGGAGCTATTATCAGCGGCAGCTCAGGCAGAGCCTCGGATAAGATGGCCGCACTGGCTGCTGCCGGAACTACCATCGCTCCCAGCCCCGCTGAAATCGGACTCACCATGCAGAAGGTTTTGCAGAAATGGAACGCCAACCGCTAATCGAAGAGATTTACAATCCATTAACCGCTGCCGAGATTTTTGAGCTGTTTCACAGCCAATCCCACAGCTTCTTCCTCGATAGCGGTATGGACCCTCAGAGATTGGGCAGATACTCATTTATCGGCTTCGACCCCTTTAAAGTAATGAGCAGCCGGGACAACCAGGTCACCATCGCACACCAGGGCGGGCAAGAAAAAGAACAGAGTAATCCGTTCGACATACTGGGCAAGCTGCTGGATACATATCGACTAGACTCTGTGCCGTCAGCACATCCCTTCTGTGGCGGCGCCGTAGGCTATCTCAGTTACGACCTGTGCCATTTTATCGAGCGCCTCCCCACCACGGCCGTAGATGACCTGATGCTGCCGGAAAGCTATTTCTGTTTTTACGATACTATAATCGCCTTTGACAATCTGGAGGGTAAAGTCTATGTAGTTTCTACAGGCTTCCCGGAACTCGACGAGAAACGTAGGCTTAAAAGAGCCGGACTGCGCCTCGAGGAGATAAAAAGTCAGCTATCTTCGCACTATACAAACATCAGGAAAAGGAATTCAGCCAACAGCAAAACGACCGAAGCCGTGCTTAAATCCAATTTCACACCTGAGGGCTATATCAAGGCGGTCAACAGGGTAAGGGAATATATCGCTGCCGGCGACGTCTTTCAGGTCAACCTTTCACAGCGGTTCGAGACCGAGCTGAGCGTTACTCCTTTTGAGCTTTATCGGCGGCTAAAGCAGATTAACGCCGCTCCTTTTGCCAGCTACCTGAACTTCGACGGCATAACCATTGTCAGTGCCTCGCCGGAGAGGTTTTTACGTGTAGAAGGTGACTGGGTTGAGACACGGCCCATAAAGGGCACCAGGCCGCGAGGTAAAAACTCCATTGAAGACGCCATGCTGGCACAAGAGCTGCTCAACAGCGCCAAAGACCGAGCCGAAAACGTTATGATTGTCGACCTGGAGAGAAACGACCTGGGTAGAGTTTGCCAGTACGGCACCGTAAAGGTAACCGAGCTCGCCATCCTCGAGACCTTTCCCACCGTCTTTCATCTGACTTCCACCGTTATCGGCAAGCTGCGTCCGGATAAAAACCGCATCGACCTGCTTAAAGCCACCTTCCCCGGCGGCTCTATCACCGGCGCCCCTAAGGTACGAGCTATGGAAATTATCGATGAGCTTGAGCCCACCAGAAGAAGCGTCTACACCGGCGCCATCGGCTATCTTGGATTCAGCGGCGGTATGGACCTGAACATTGTCATCCGCACCTTCATCATTAAAGGCAATAGAGCCTATTTCCAGGTCGGCGGCGGCATCATCTATGATTCCATGGCCGAGCGGGAATATCAAGAAACTCTGGATAAGGCCAAGGCGCTGATTCAGGCACTTCGCCTGGCGCCCAGAGTGGCCGTGAAGACTAAATGATACTCATAATTGATAACTACGACTCATTCGTCTATAACCTGGCACAATATCTGGGCGAGCTGGGCTGGCAGCCAACGGTATATCGCAACGACCAGATAACTCTGGCTAAAATCGAGAAAATGGCTCCCAGCCATATCGTCATTTCTCCGGGCCCGTGTACTCCACTGGAGGCCGGCATTTCCAACGACGTCATACTCAACTTTAGCGGCAAAATCCCTATCTTCGGCGTCTGTCTCGGGCACCAGTGCATCGGCCACGTCTATGGTGGTATTGTGGGACGAGCCTCGGTGCCAATCCATGGCAAGACTTCTCTTATCTACCACGACGGCGAAGCTATCTATGAAGGAATTGAAAATCCTTTCACGGCAGCGCGCTATCACTCGTTGATTATTAAATCAGAATCGCTGCCATGCTGCCTCAAAGTCACTGCTCGAACTGAGGAAGGAGAGATAATGGGCTTAAGGCACAAAGATTATGTGGTCGAAGGAACACAAATACACCCCGAGTCTATACTTACTGAGGTTGGACATGACCTGCTGGCTAACTTCCTTCGATTTACCGAGCCCATCTGGCCCTGAAATATACTGAATAATACAATGTCTAAAAATATTCTATGAATGTCTTCTCTTACCGATTGACGGAGGTGATTCTATTAGTATTCCATCTCCCTTGATAGGAGAGGATTAAGGTTATGGTGAAAAATGGAAGAAATAATTTATCTCAATGGCAACCTAATTCCAGCCGCTAAGGCTAAAATATCGCCCTTCAATTTCGGCTTCCTCTACGGCTACGGCATTTTCGAAACCATGCGCTCCTATGGCGGCTCCATCTTTCGCCTCGACCCACACCTAGCCAGGCTCAGTGAAGCAGCCAAAATATTGGGCATAGCTGATAAGCTAGATGAGTTCGACCTGGACCAAGCCTGCCATGCTGTTTTAAAAGCCAATAACCTGTTTGACGCTCGCCTCAGGCTTATGGTAACCGGCGGCGAAGGCGATATAATTCCCAATCCGGATACCTGCAACGGCATCACTGTATTCATCGTCGCCCGAAAGCTCGTGCCACCGTCGGCAGAAAAATACGAGCGAGGCTACAAGGCAATACTGTCATCCTATCGCCGCCACGGCAGCTCGCTCCTCTCCAGGCTCAAATCTACCAGCTATCTGGAAAACGTCTTGGCCCGGCAGGAAGCCAGAGATGCCGGCGTCGATGAGGTTGTCCTGCTCAACGACCAAGGTTTTGTGGCTGAAGGCAGCACCACTAATATTTTCCTGCTGAACCAACAGTTGCTCATTACTCCATCCATCGAAAGCGGCGCATTGCCTGGAATCACCCGACAGGTCATACTCGAACTGGCTAAATCGTTGGGAATAACGACGGTGGTGAAACGAGTTGAGCTGGGGCAACTGCGCGCTGCAGCGGAAGCTTTCCTGATTAATTCAGTTATTGAAATCGTGCCCCTGACCCGCCTGGACAATAAGCCCATCGGCAGAGGCAAACTAGGCCCGGTAACCCAACATCTTATGTCTAGTTACCAAAAGCTGGTAGCCAGAGAACTGAGGAGGTAATTACCACGGGACATGAGAAAATATATTATATTTTATTCATTATTTTATAAGCAGTGATATAATATTTTTATTATGAATATTACAAAGCTAATGCTGGGGGCCATTATTGCGTTTGTAGTTATGGTTACATTAGCCATCGGCATCAGTGCTAGATTTAGCGTATCGAATATAGTCAGTGAACCCTACTTCTTTGTTGAGCAATTCTTTAATCAATGGTCACCTGCTCTTAGCGCTTTCGGCACCATCATATTAGCGATTTCGGTATTCTCCTTTATTTATGTGAGTCAGCGTCATGAAGAACGAGAGGAGAAACAAGCCATACACGCATTGCATGACGAGATTTTGTGGAATTTGAATAATATTATTACATTACGGTTCCAGATTAGTGAGTGGCAAAAACATATACAAGAAAAACACACGATAACCCCGGGGCCTTTTGAATTATTAGATACTCGTGTTTTCGATGACCTCAAAAGTCGAGGCCAGCTTCATTTACTAGAGGATATACGGATGGATACAATTTTCTGTTATAAATTAATCAGGGATTACAATATGGACACGGAATTTCAACGTAATCACCTGAAGCTCTTATCAATACTAAATGACTGTTTGGATCAGGTCATTAAAAACCTCGAACGCAAATTTAAATTCCTGCCGCACTATATTAAAGAGAAGAGCGAAAACCAGGAGTACAAAACTGAAGATACCGGGGTTAAAAGAGAACTCCTTAAAATTAACACGCTAACGATATGTGTTTTATTCCTTAGCTTTGCGATTACAGTACTTACTCAGCCAAATATTAGTCATACCTTAAGATATATTGCCTATGCTTATTTAGGTGCAGCAGGTATATTTGCTATATTTACTCTCTTTCCTAAACATTGGACCAAATTTTTACAGAATAGATTTTCCGCATTTATTTTATATTCCTTAGCTTTTGTTGCTTGGCTCTGGGTATTTTTAATGAAATGGTTAGATGGTATTACCAATCCAAATACCACAGAAATTGAAAAAACAATAATATCTTACGTAGGCATGTTTTTTCTCATTATTGTCTTAATAATCGAGACCAGTATGCTTATCAACGTGAAGGATCGACAGCGTTGGTGGTGGTTAGGCTTTCTTATGCCGGCTATACTTACTTATTTTGCTATCGACTCATTTATACATAATAATTTAGCTGGCGGCATTTTTATGTCTGCATTGACTATATTATTACTTATTACAGTATTCAGCAGGAAAAAATGGAATCCCAGCGGAGAAATTCCATATTTCCCATCCGCATCTGTATGATCCTTTTATGCACATAGATCAAGTTTAGTCAGCAAAGGATTACATTAACTCACTTTTAAGTCGGTTGGTTTTAAGGATATGATTAAAAATCGTCCGGCTTCAACCAGATCATCCTGGGGTAACGTGAACCTTACTTTTCGTAGGCCTTGCGTGCTGGGAATCCCCGGATAAGCACACTGGAACTTCCAGCCCGTCCGTTCAAATAACTGAATTAATTCATGTATACTCCAGACGCGTAAATCAAGCTTAAACTCGTTTTCCAACACATACTTATTCTTATCAGTCTGCCTTAAAAACGTCCATTTGTCTTTATGGCGGGATGTTTTGGAATCGAATTGACTGTCATATAGGATAAGAAGGTCTTTAATTCTTTCGAAGCGGCGTTCCGAGAAGTTGCGGAGCAGCCAATCCCGGTTAACGATATCCAGGGCAAAGAAACCGCCCGGCCTAACCAGTTTTAGACACTGTCTCAAAATGTCGTCATTGGTGTGGTCGTCGTAGAAACCAAAGGAGGTCCAAAGGCAGAGTATGCCATCGAAAAGCTTTTCGCCGGAAAGCGCTGATTGGATCCGCCGCATGTCGACGACTTTAAACCGCACTTTATGCTCGACTTTCCGTTTTTGCGCCTTTTCTTCAGCTATCTTTATGTAAGCAGGTGACAGATCCGTTCCCAGCACCTCTATGCCGCGCTTACCCAGCTCTATGGAATGACGGCCGATGCCGCAGTTCAAGTCAAGCACCCTTTTCGGCTTGTACCCTCGTCCCTCCAGCAAGCTCAAAATATCTCTTATTTCCGTCCGTGCCTGCGGATTAAGCTGCCTTAATATACCCAGAAATAGGTGCGGATTTTCTTCAAAGAGTTCCTCTGTCCAATGCTTCATCAACGTCCCCTTTCATGAGCACGAGCTTTGTTTTAATTATTAAATAGAAGTGAAGGCTTTATCTGCAGCAGCAATGGTCGACTGAACGTCCTTAAGGGTGTGAGCTGTGGAAACAAAGGCGGCTTCGAACTGCGACGGCGGAAAATATATTCCGTGCGATAGCATCTGATGGAAGAATTTGGCATAGAGCGCGGTATCTGACCTGCTGGCTGTTTTATAGTCGGCGACCGGCTCTTTGGCGAAGAAGATAGTAAACATGGAACCGATTCGAGGCAATTGTATATTTACTCCGGCTTTACGCGCCGCGTCAATGATGCCTGTAGCCAGAGCAAACGACTTTTTCTCAAGCTCCTGATAAACATTTCCCTTTTTCAAAATGGTCAGTGTCTCGATGCCGGCGGTCATGGCTAACGGATTTCCCGCCAGCGTCCCCGCTTGATAGACCTCCCCAGACGGCGCCACCATCGCCATAATATCTCTCCTACCGCCGTAGGCGCCTATGGGCAATCCGCCACCTATAATCTTGCCCAGACAGGTCAGGTCTGGGGTTATCTTATATAGCTGCTGGGCGCCGCCATAAGCCACCCGAAAGCCGGTTATGACCTCATCGAAGATAAGCAGGGCTCCGTGCTCGCGGGTCAAGCTGCGAAGGCGCTCCAAGAATCCAGGCTGCGGCAGTACCACACCCATATTGCCGGCGATAGGCTCGACTATCACCGCAGCAATATCAGAGGTGAATTGCTTAAAAAGCTGCTCCACCGCCTCAGGGTTGTTATACGGTGCCACCAGGGTATCGGCGGTTACGGCCGCGGGCACGCCGGGCGAGCTGGGTATGCCCAATGTGGCCATTCCCGACCCTGACTTTGCCATCAGCCCGTCTGAGTGGCCATGATAGCAGCCGGCGAACTTAATCACTTTGTTCCTGCCGGTGAAGGCTCGGGCCAGCCTGATGGCGCTCATAGCAGCTTCCGTACCAGAGTTAACGAAGCGAACCATCTCAATCGACGGCATAGCTTCGCATATTAATTTCGCCAGCCTCGTTTCCAGTTTGGTCGGCGCTCCGAAGCTCGAACCCTTTGCCATCGCTTTATTTATTGCTTTCACCACCCGTGGATGAACGTGTCCTAATATAAGCGGCCCCCAGGAACCGACGTAGTCTATGAATTCATTGCCGTCCTCATCATACAGCCTGGAGCCTTTGCCTCGGTTAACAAACAGCGGTGTACCACCAACGGCCTTAAAAGCGCGCACTGGGCTGTCCACGCCTCCGGGCAGATAGCGCTGGGCTTCCTTAAAAAGCTGTTTGGAACGATTATTTTTTATTTTCACCCTCACCCTAGCCCTCTCCCATCAAAGGAGAGGTGAAGAAATAAAATTAAAGCCAGCGGGCGGCCTCTTTAGCGTAATAGGTTATGATAATATCGGCTCCAGCTCTCTTGATGGCAGTGAGCATTTCCAGGACAATTCTCTTCTCATCGAGCCAACCTTGCTGGGCAGCTGCTTTAACCATGGCGTACTCGCCGCTGACGCTGTAAGCCGCCAGCGGATAATTGAAGGTATCACGAACCTTGCGGATGACGTCCAGGTAAGGCAGCGCCGGCTTGACCATAACGATATCAGCCCCTTCGGCGATATCTTGCTCTACTTCCCTCAGTGCCTCCCGCCAGTTGGGCGGGTCCATCTGATACGAGCGGCGGTCGCCGAACTGCGGCGTCGACTCGGCGGCTTCACGGAAAGGCCCATAGAAACCAGAGGCATACTTGGCGGCATAAGCCATAATGGGTATGTTTTGAAACCCGTTTCCATCCAGCGCCTGCCGGATGGCTTTGACCCTGCCGTCCATCATATCCGATGGAGCTATCATGTCAGCACCGGCTTGAGCATGTGACAGAGCCGTTTTAGCCAGTAATTCCAGTGTTTTATCGTTATCCACGTCGACGTTAACGACCACGCCGCAGTGGCCGTGGCTGGTATATTCACAGAGACAGACATCGGTGATCACCACTAGTTCCGGGGTCGCTTTTTTAATGGCTCTGATCGCCTGCTGAATGACTCCTTTGGAATGATATGCCTGGGAGCCGACTTCATCCTTCTTTTTAGGTATACCGAACAGTATTACAGCCGGTATGCCCAGCTTGGCGATGTCTTCGACTTCCTTCGGCAGCAAGTCGCAGGAAAATCGGTACTGCCCCGGCATCGATGTTATCCCCTGCTTTTTCTTATTGCCCTCGACGACAAAGATAGGATATATCAGGTCGCCGACATCAACCTTTGTTTCTCGAATCAACGCCCTTAGGGCTTCACTGCGCCGGAGGCGGCGTAAGCGCATTTCTGGAAAATTACTCATTCAATACCTCCTGTAAATGATTACAGCGATTAAATCACGATTACGGAGATTTCCTTACAAGGCGGCGATTATCATGGCTATTCATTAAGCGCCTGATTTCACAGCTCCTATTGCCGAAATTCACCAGTAGCCCTACGTTTAAGCTGGAAGCTTTTAGGTAAGAAATAACCTGCGACTCAAAAACTCTGGGCATTCTACCTTCTATTGCTTTCAATTCTAAGATTACCTTATCTTCAATGACCAGGTCAGACCTGAATTTGCCAATTTTCTCTCCCTGAAACGAGACTGCAAAATCCTTCTCTTCGTCGTACTTAATCTCTAATTTCTTCAGGGCAGCTTTAAGCGCTGACAAATATATCCGTTCCACAAATCCCGGCCCCAATTCATTATGAACCTGATAACAAGCCGCTATTATTTTTTCTGTAAGCGGGTCCCTATTCCTATCTCTATAATTACTAGTCATCACTGTAATCTCTAATTAAATCTCCGTAACCTAATTACTGTCTAGAAAAATATGACTCCAAAGCATCTACTAATCCCGTTATAGTATGCTCTCTGGCTACTATATCAGCCTTCAGCCCCTTGCCAGCCAGAGCTGCGGCCGTGGTAGGGCCGATGCAGGCTAGTTTGGCTTGCTCAATGACCTCCCATTTTTGCCCCAGCATATCCAGCAGACCCGTCACCGTCGAGGCGCTGGTGAAGGTGATGACATCGATTTCGCCGTTCAGTAGCATTTTCTTCGCCTCTAAATTTGAACCGGTAACAACAGCCGTCCTGTAGGCGGTTACCTGGTGGACCTTAGCGCCAAGCTTGATGAGTCCACCACTCAATTCAGTGCCGGCTATGTCGGCTCGAGGCAAAAGAACCCGACGTCCGGCTATATCCTTTTTCTTGAGCCTGGCAAGTAAACCCCGGCTGGTGTATGTCTTCGGTATATAATCCGGACGCAGGCCTCTTTCTTCAAGTGCTTCAGCCGTAGCCGGGCCGATAGCTCCAATTCTGGCGCCGCCGAACTGGCGCCCATCCAGCTTCTTCGCCTGCAGCCTTTTCCAAAACATCTCCACGGCATTAACGCTGGTGAAAATTATCCACTGGTATTTCTTTAGATTGAGTATTGCCCGGTCGAGTTCCTTCCATGTAGCCGGCGGGCTGATTTTTATAACCGGCATTTCCACCGGCTGGGCTCCTCGCTCAAGGAGAAGCCGGCTCAATTCTTTAGTCTGGTGCTCTGCCCTGGTGACCAGGAATCGTTTGCCAAAAAGAGGCAGGTTATCAAACCAGCGAATTTGCTGGCGGAGCTTGACCACCTCGCCGACAACTATCACCGCCGGCGGCTCGAATCCCTCCTTTTGGGCACGAGCGCCGACATCTTCCAGCGTGCCAACCAACGTTCGCTGCCGCGGGCTGGTACCGCGGCCGATGACCGCTACCGGAGTGGACGGCGGCCTGCCGTTCTGTATTAGCTTGTTCATTATATGTGCCAAGTTGCCCATACCCATAAGAAAGACCAGCGTGTCGCTGCCAGTGCTTATCCTGTCCCAGTCGATACTTGACTCGTCTTTTCCCGGATCCTCATGTCCGGTGACGACAGTAAATGACGAAGCCAGGCGCCGGTGCGTTACCGGTATGCCGGCATAGGCCGGAACGGCGTAGGCTGATGATACGCCGGGCACCACCTCGAAAGGGATGCCGTTGGCAGCCAGCACTTCCGCCTCCTCGCCGCCTCGCCCCAGTACGAACGGGTCGCCGCCTTTCAGCCTGACCACGGCCTTACCCTCCCGCGCCTTTTCTATCAGCAGTAGGTTTATCTCCTTCTGCTCCATGGCGTGGCAGCCGCGTCCTTTGCCCACGTATATCTTTTCACTGCGGGGAGAGGCTTCTTCAAGCAGATTGTCATCGACCAGACGGTCGTAGACGACGACATCGGCTTTACGCAGACATTCAAGCGCTTTCACCGTAACCAGTCCGGGGTCGCCCGGTCCGGCGCCCACTAGATAGACCTTGCTGAGTTTCATCGTAGTCAGGTTATTCTACCACACAGTCATACACTCTCACAGGCCACTAATGCATAACAAGTTTCTCCAAAACTGTCTTTTGTGCTAAAGTGTATAGCCACGAAAATCCATTGAAAAATTCACTGGCCTATACACTTATATCTTTATACGTCGTGGCCTTTGTTGGCTACGCCGGTTTCAGCTTTATGTTTCCGGTCATACCGCTGTACGCGGCCGATATCGGCGCACCCATATCTGAAGTCGGTATAATAGTAGCCACCCTCTCCTATGTCACGGCTTTCTTTTTGATTCCGTTCGGTATGCTTTCCGACAGATTCGGCCGACCAAGAGTTTTAATCGGCGGCTTGATCGTTTTCACCTTGACTCCACTGCTTTATCCGCTGGCCAACAGCACCGGCCTGTTAATACTGGTCAGGGCAATTCACGGTCTGGGTGCGGCGGCCTTCCTGCCGGCGGCCATCGCTCTGGTAGTGGACTTAACACCGCCTAACAGGCGAGGCACGGCTATCGGCTGGTATACGGCATCGCTGCAACTGGGGCTGATGGCCGGACCTATAACCGGCGGCTTTTTAGCTGGCCGGTTCGGCTTCAATGCCGCATTTTATGGCTGCTCTGCCATCTCATTAATGGGCCTGGCCGTGGCCTTCTCCAGGCTTCGCGATATCGCGCACGAGCCTGTAGCTGCTCCCGAAGTTGATATCTCACCGTGGAGCTGGCTGGGACACCCGCTGTCGATTGCCGTCATGCTGGCGCCGCTGCTGGTGGCTCTAGGCTCGGGCACCATCAGCAGCTATATTCCGCTTTACGGCCAGAGGTTCGGCATGACCGAGGCTGATGCCGGTGCCATCATCACCTCCGTTTACGCCAGTTCAGCTTTGCTGCGGGCTCCTTCCGGCAGGCTGGCTGACATAATCGACCGTAAGCTGCTGCTCTGTGGCGGCGTTGGCATTAGCGCCTTAGCCGTGTCTCTATTTCCCTTCTTTCATGGCCTGGCACAATTTATCATCATCGGTATCATCTTCGGCATCGGCATGGGTCTGGCTATGCCGGCCAGCTTGGCTATGGCCGCTGATTACTCCTCAGCTAGCGGCCGGGCCTTAACCATGGCCGTACCGACCTGCTCCTTCCAAATCGGTATGGCTGTCGGGCCGACGGTTATGGGATTTGTGGCCAATGCCAGAGGTTATGAGACCATGTTCCTGTCATGTGCCGCCAGCCTGGCTTTAGGCTTGATCATCATGCTCGGCTTGATGCGAGCCCAAAAGGTGCAATCGTGAAGGTCGTACTGCATATCTGCTGCGGAGTTTGTGCTGCCGGCGCCGCCGAAGCGCTGGCCGGCGAGGGTCATCAGGTAATCGGCTTTTTCTACAATCCGAACATTCATCCGGCGGAGGAGTATCAAAAAAGACTGGACGTTGCCGCCAAAGTAGCCGAGGAATTGAATTTCCCCTTGGAAGCCAGGCCTTACACGCCGGAAGAATGGCTTAGACTGGCCAGCTCCTTAAAGGACGAACCTGAAGGCGGCAGGAGATGCCAGGTCTGCTACCGCCTGCGACTGGAAAAGGCCCGTGATTATATGGTGGCCTGTGGTGCCGACGCCTTCACCACTACGCTCACCATCAGCCCTCACAAGTCAGCACAGGTAATCAATCGTATAGGTCAGGAAATCGGCGGTGATAAATTTTTAGTCAGGGATTTTAAGAAAAAGGACGGCTTCAAGCGGGCGGTGCAGCTGGCTAAAAAGTGGGAGCTTTACCGGCAGGACTACTGCGGCTGCGTTTATAGCGTGAAATAAAGGAGTTATCGGCTTCTTTTGCGATATGACTCGATAAATCTTTCGATGGAGCGGTCATACGTCTTCTCTACATCGGCGGGAAAATAGCACGCCGGCATCTCACCCGATTTCTGGTGATAAACTATGCACTCGCAGCAAATGCCTTTTCTGGAGCACGGTTCGTAGGTGCAGTTGCATTTAGACTTATTCTGCTCGATTTTGCATTCTCTCATAGCAACTCCCTTATCTTCTCTGGTCAAATCTGCGCCCTAATAAAAGCGAGGCGATGGTAATTTTCTGAATTTCAATGGTACCACCGGCCACCCCCCAGCCCCAGCCATCACGCATCATTCTTTCCACGGGGTATTCCTTAGAATAACCGTAGCCGCCATGTATCTGCAGTGCCATACCGGTAACCTCTCTCACCATCTGGTTGGCAAAGCACTTGGCCAGGTTAGCCTCCAGCGGTATCGGCAGTCCGGTGGCGGCATTTGAAGCAGCCCGGTAAATAAGCAGGCGGGCGGCCTCGACTTTCATGGCCATCTCTGCCAGCATGAACTGGACCGCCTGGAACTGGCATATCTCCTTGCCCCACTGCTTCCTCTGCTGCGAATAGGCCATGGCTTCCTCGAGGGCTCCCTGGGCTATGCCCAGGCACATAGTCGAGTTGCCGCATCTCTCCAGGTCGAAGGCAGTCATCAGCTTTCTGAACTCGCCCTCCTTGACCACCAGGTTCTCTTTAGGAACGCGGCAGTCCTCGAAAATCAGGTCGCAACTGGGAAAGCCTCTCATCCCCATAAACTGTTCCTGCTTGCCGAAAGAAAAACCGGGCATGCCCTTTTCGATGATCAGCCCGCCGATGCCTTTAGCCCCTCTCTGCTCGCTGAGCCTGACATATACCACATAGACATCAGATTCACCGCCGCCGGTGATAAACCGTTTCATGCCGTTGACTATATAATGGTCGTCTTTCAATACCGCTCTTGTTGTTAAATCGGTCAATGCCGACCCGGCCTCGGGCTCGGTCATGCCCACAGAAATCATCGAATCTCCGGTGCACACGGGAGGTATATATTTCTGTTTCTGTGCTTCAGTGCCGAACTGCTCTATAACCTTGACAGGGCCGACGTTAGCTTCGAAAACAGGCGAGGCGCACAGACCTGACACACGTGCCAGCTCTTCGATGGCCAGTATAGCTTCAAAAGCAGAACGCCCCTGTCCGCCGTACTCAACAGGGAGACATAGACCCAGCAATCCTAAATCCGCTAGCTTTTTCACGTACTCGCGGGGCAGGTGCTCAGCCTTCGTTTCCCATTCCGCCGCCTTGGGTCGAAACTCCTTTTCTGCCACATCATGCACCATCTTCTTCAGCATTTTCTGGTCTTCGGTTAACTGAAAGTCCATCTTCCTGCTCCTCGTTGTTTATCAGTGCCGTCTGGGTATTTTATGCCGCCACTAAATTTTTTACAATCGTCTTGTTGCCACGCATTATAGTATTTTGTTAAGCTGTCAATAGTACGCTCAGAAGGAAGACCATGAAATTTGTGACATTTGAAATTTACACCACCCTTGGGCCGGTGCCGCGCATCGGAGCCATGCACCAGGATAAAATCATCGACCTCAACATGGGCTATACGCGCTACCTTGCCGATAAACACGGTAATGGCCGTCCCTACGAACTGGCAGCGGCTGTACTGCCGCCGAAAATGATTTCCTTTTTTCGTAGTGGACAGGCAGGCAAAGAGGCAGCGGAAACAACAGTAGATTATGTCGCGAAGAAGCAGCTAAAAACGCCTATACTGGGGCCGAAAGGCGAAAAAATCGTCTATGAAATGGCGGAGGTCAAGCTCAAAGCTCCAGTACCCCGGCCGCATTCTCTTCGGGACTATCTCGCCTTCGAAGGTCATGCCAGCCGCTCCGGCCAAAAGAAACTGGACAAGGCCTGGTATGAGATGCCGGTCAGTTACCGGGGTAATCCGGATACGGTTATCGGCCCCGATGAAATCATCCCCTGGCCCAGCTACACGGATTTGCTCGATTATGAGTTGGAGTACGGCGTCTACATCGGTAAAGAGGGCAAGAACATACCACGGGAAAAAGCCGAAGAATACATCGCCGGCTACACCATCTTAAACGATGTCAGCGCCCGGGACATACAGATGCTGGAGATGGTAGTCGGCCTCGGTCCGGTCAAGGGCAAGGACTTCTGCAGCGCTATGGGGCCGTGTCTGGTAACTCCGGACGAGGTGAACCCTAAAAACATGCACATGACAGCTCGAATCAACGGCGAGGTCTGGTCGGAAAATAACAGCGGCACCAGCTACTGGACCTGGCCACAGATTATCGAGTTCGCCTCCATGGAGGAAACGCTTTATCCCGGCGACTTCCTCGGTTCGGGTACTGTGGAAAAAGGCTGCGGCGGCGAGCTGAACCGATGGATTCAACCTGGCGACATCATTGAGCTTGACGTGGAAGGCATCGGCATACTCAGAAACCGCGTTGGCGAGAAGCCACCCAAGCGGACTTTCAACCGCTAAATCTCTTTTGTTATTTAACGCTGCCGAATAGCGTGTAAAAACCCTTGTCCGCTTTTCTGCCCAGATAGCCGATTTCCACCATCCGTTTGAGCAGCGGTGCCGGCTTATATCTCTCCCACCCCGTCTGCTTGTAAATCTCCTCCAGCAGGTCGACGCCGACATCCACGCCGACCAGGTCGCACAGCTCGAAAGGTCCCATGGGCCAGTTGAATGACAGCCTGCAGATCTTATCTATATCCTCCACGGAAGCCAGGCCTTCTTGCAGCAATTTGGCGCCCTCGTTCATCACCAGCGGCAATATTCTATTGGTTACGAAGCCGGGCGAATCTTTGACCACCACCGTTTCCTTGCCTACGGATTTGCCGAAATCGAGGCTGACGTTTATGGTTTCTTCGGAGGTGAGCAGCGACCTGACCACTTCCAGTCCTCTCATCATGGGCACCGGGCTGAAGAAATGCATACCGATGACTTTGTCCGGTCGTTTGGTGGCCGATGCCAGCAAGCCTATGGGTATGCCCGAGGTGTTGGATGCCAGTATAGTCTCCTTGGGGCATATCTCTTCCAGTTGCTGGAATATGGGCCTTTTGACATCCGCCCGTTCGAAGACGGCCTCGATGACATAGTCGGCGTCTTTGGCCGCCTGTTTTAAATCTATTGAGGTGCGGATATTGGCTATGGCTTTGTCCATATCTGCCTTACTTATTCTGCCCCTCTCCGCAAACCTGCCGAGACTGGCTTTGATAGCGCCCATTCCCTTATCGATGAATTCCTGCTTCACGTCGATCATGGTTGTTTCGTAACCTGCTTGAGCCACTACCTGGGTTATACCGTTACCCATGGTTCCCGAGCCGATAACACAGACTTTCTTTATCACCATTTCAATCCTCCGAGAATTTTTTACTTATTTTATCATGAAATATTGCGCTCGGTAACTAACTTCTCGAGGAATATCGAGACATCATTCTTCTTGATGAAGTTCAGCCTGAGATATACAGTATCTCAAAAATTGGATGAAACACAAAAAGGACGGAGCTATGGAAAATTTAGATAACGAGCTAAATCAAGCTGTAGATACCTTTTATAAAAAATATAAGGACCTGGATAATGAAATTACTTCAAAACGATTGGGCTCGGATAAATGGACCCTGAAGGAAATAATAGGACATTTAATTGACTCGGCATCCAATAATCACCAACGATTCGTCAGACTGCAGATTGTAGATGAACTTATATTTCCCGGCTACGGAGAGGACAATTCGAAATGGCTCGAGATACAAAAATACAATGAAATGAATTTCTCCGACATAATGCTGCTTTGGAAGCAATACAACATCTTAATCGGTAACATAATTAAAGTAGCCGATGAAAGTAAATTAGAAAACCGCTGGGAAAAACCAGACGGGGATAAAATTACACTAAAAGATTTGATGATAGATTATGTAAGGCACTTGAAAGACCACATCAGGCATTTCGAACAGACACTACAAGAGATAAAGGGATAAAAAATAACTTGTACTTGTTGACGTTGATTTGTAGCTTTGATACATTTATGCGCATAGCAGATCGATAACATTATTCGTAAACTCAGGGGCCAAGCGATGGAAAGCAAAAAGAGAACATATCTAGCCATCTTGATTACGGCGGTATTGCTTATCGGTGGCGGACTGTGGCTACAATACAGAACATCAGTTCCTCGAGAGACTTCTCCTATAACATCGGCTTGGGAGACGCACACGCACCAATCTTTTCCCCTAGTTAAGGCTCCTCCATCGGACATCCCTACAAAGTACGCATGGAATAGTGTTGGAAAGGAGGTAGTTCTTCCAATCTCGGGTTACGGCTATGAATTGGGTGACGTGCTTTTGATCGATAGGTGGAAAAGCCCGCAATTGGGTGATATAGTAGTTTATGACTGCGAAAAGAACAATAGTTATTGTATGGCCATGGGCCCGGGAGTCGACCTTATCAAGGTCATCGGCATGCCTGGTGACATCGTCGATTGCACTAAAAAGTACGCCGACGTTAATGGTCAAAGGATTTTTTGGCAAGGTGGCGGATCTATAATATGGGGAACTGAAAAGTATGGTGAAATGCCTGATATGAAGCTAAGAGTTCCCGACGGCGAATATTTGTCTGATCAATGGGTTGGCATAGAATGTTCCCCAGATGAAAAGCAAGAAAATAGAACTATTGCTTATGATCGTTATACTGTTAAGACGGAGGCCATAGCAGGGATTATCGTAAAGAAAATTAGGCATGATGAAGAATTTGAGAAAACGTTGAAAAATATAGTTTATTGACACATGGCCGCAGTTACCATTGCTCTTATTCGAATTTTTCGACTCTATCTATAAGACTTCTAATCTTTGCTCATTCCACACCTAAAAGGTTATAATAGCAGCTCGTGTGCCACGCTGTGATTCTTAGCTAATCAAATGAAAACATTGCTCCAAATCGAATATAAACCCGCCAAAGTTGCCGGCGGCTATACCGACCGCATACTCAGGGTCGACCTCACTAAACCCGAAATTACCATCCAGAAGCTGCCGCCTGATTTTAAAAACAAATACATCGGAGGCCGTGGCTATGCTCTTAAGTTAATCTGGGACGGCACCACCCGCGAAACGCACTACGATAGCCCGGAGAATATACTGGTAATGTCCAGCGGCCCTCTGGGCAATGAGCCGGCATTTGTAGGAACCGGCAAGTTCATCGTCGGCACTATCTCGCCGCTGACGGATACCTTCATCGATTCTAACATCGGCGGCCATTTCGGGCCGGTCTTAAAACGCGCCGGCTTTGACGCCCTGGCGGTATCGGGTATATCTAAAACAGACATGGTCATACTGGTTGACGGAGACGCTGGAACCATAACTGTCGCCGCCGCCCCAAAGTATGATACAGAAATCGACGAGGGTGCGCTTTCATTTGGCGAACAGCTGCTAAAAGAGGTCAACAACGGAGACATAAACGATACTCTGGCTGCAGTAACCGTGGGCAAAGGCGCCGCCAATGCCAGGTTCGGCATCGTTAATAGCCTGTTCTTCGATGTCAGGCGCAAGCGCTTACGCTCCAAGCAGGCCGGTCGGGGCGGCACCGGAACCGTTATGCGCTTTAAGGGACTGCGCGCCATCGTAGCGCGCTCCAGCCTGTCCAAGGTAAACGCCAACAATGCCGTTGATAAAGAAGGCGTGCGCCAGGCAGGCTCAAAGCTAAAGACGGTTGTTTCCAAGTGCGACACGCAGCAGCTAAATTTATCCACATGGGGTACCACCGGCCTCTCCGAGTACATGGACAAATTCCACCTGTTCCCCATCAATAACTATCAATACGGGCAGAGCCCCGAGTCACCGAAGCTCTTTGCCCAGGTCTTCCTGGAAAAATACTTCGATAAGAAGATACCCGACGGCTGCTATTACGGCTGCAACCTGGCCTGCGCCAAGGGTGCCGAAAACGTGAAGCTGACGCGCGGCCCGAAGTCAGGGCGGGTAGTTAACATCGACGGACCTGAATATGAAACCGTGGGTGCCGTCTCTTCAATGGGTATATTCGACCCACAATTTGTTATGGAATACAACTGGTACTGCGATGAATACGGGCTGGATACCATCTCCACAGGCGTCACTATCAGCTTTTTCATGGAATGCGTACAGCGCGGCTTTTTAACTTCTGCCGACATAGGATATGAGCTAGCGTTCGGCAATATCGAGGCTACTGACAGGCTGCTTCATGAGATCGCCGACGGCAAAGGTTTCGGCAAAATCGCCGGCCAGGGCGTAGCCAGAGGCAAGAAGTGGGTGGCCGAGAGATATGCCGCCCGGAATGGCACTTCTCAAGATGCTGTCATGGCTGAGCTTAACAAGTTTGGCATGGAAGTTAAAGGGCTGGAATTCTCAATGTACATTACCAAAGAGTCGCTCGCCCAGCAGGGCGGCTACGGCTTTGCCCTCAAGGGGCCGCAGCACGACGAGGCGTGGCTGATATTCATCGACCAGGTCCACAAGGAGCTGCCGACCTTGGAGCACAAGGCGAATGCGCTTAAGTGGTTTCCCCTGATTCGCACCTGGTTCAACGCCACCGGACTGTGCAAGCTGCCCTGGATAGACGTCCGAAATCCAGAGGCAGCCAGCACTGCGGAGCCATCGAAAAACATTCCCACGCTGGACTATTACGTCACCTATCTTAATGCCACCACAGGCAGCCACAAAACGCTTCAGGACGTCCTGGATGACTCAGAAAGGCTGTCCTTACTCCAAAAGTTGATCAATCTGCGTCACGGAAAAGGTACCCGGGCCAGCGACCAGATACCCTGGAGGGCAATAGGTCCCGCCTATTTCAATGAGTATAAAGCCCGAGCTGAGTACTACGATGAATGGCTGCAGCAGCAGCTCGGCGATAGTAAGGTGCCGGCTACTCCCGAGGAAAGACATAAGCTGCTCATGGAGAAAAGGATTGAGGCCTATCAGAATCTGTGCGATATCGTCTATGAAAAGAAAGGTTTTACCTCCAATGGTATACCCAGGCGAGAAACGGTGGAAAAATTCGGCCTCATTGACGAGCAGGCAAAGCAGCTGCTCAGCCAGTTAGGTGTATAGTTCTCTCTCCCCTGGAGGGAGAGAGTCAGAGTGAGGGGGAACTAATAAAACGTTTCACCCTCACCTTAATCCTCTCCCATCAAGGGAGAGGAAAATAAGAAGATAGTTTCAAAATTATTACTTAAAAGATGATGGTTTCAATTAAGTTCCTGGGAATGCAGCGTGTCATAACCAATATAGACAGCCTGGATATGACCATAAATGGAAATACGAAAGTTCAGGATGCGCTGGAATACGTCAGGCAGCGCTATCCCGACCTATCTTTGGAAGAAGGTATGGTGCTTATAACCGTCAACCACGAAGTTGCCACCGCAGATAGGATTCTCAAGGACAAAGACACCATCTCATTTCTGCCGCTTATAGCCGGCGGCTGATAAAGGAGGTTAACCAGCATGATAGTTGTAGCTGCCAAAATGAAGGCAATCGAAGGAAAAGGAGATGAACTCGAGAAAGAACTCCGGAAGCTGATACCCAAAGTTCTTAAGGACCCCGGCGCCGTAAGTTACGTCGTTCACCGCAAAGCGGATGCTCCGAATGAGTTCCTGGTATATGAGAAATACGAAAGCGGAGAGGCTTTAAAGTTTCACGGCTCGACCGAGCACTTCAAGGCGTTCTCAAAGGCTATCGCTTCTCTGCTGGACGGTCGACCCGAGGTGGGCGTATATAACGAGCTTGTCTAAAACCAGTTATTCCCAGCCCTCCGCTGCCAGGGCATCATGCAGCTCGTCGGGATGATGGCGGCACCTGTATTCCAGCCGGCTGGATTCTTCATGTGCCTGGCTGTATGGCATTCCGTCGGCCATGCGGTTGTGTTCATGCAGTTCATGTAATAGCACAAAGCCGCGTTCCGCCTCCTCGATGGCATCGTCAATCCACACCTCATTCTCCGGCACGAACTCATATACATGGTCGTGGCCGCCTTCGGTGAAGTCGATATCGAAGGCGCTGCGGACAAGCCTGCCGTTAACAATCCACACGCTGACACCGTTCTCCAGCTTTTTCCACAGCTTTTCATGAACATTCTTAGCGTCGGGTAATTGTTGCCCGTGATGTGTCAACTTACTGATGTCGCCGGCGCGCCGTCGCTCTTTACGTTCTGCCTTATCTGCAAAGAACAGAGCTGTATTGTACGGCATGCCTTTGGCCATAAGCCGGTGTTCTACCAGCAGGTGGTCGATAAAAAACCGCGTCTCGTCATGAGCGGCTTCCCGGTCAATCCAGAACTCGTTCACTGGAATATACTCGAAGGCGTAATGCTGTCCGAAGTTGGTAAACTCCTCGTCGACATGACCGCGAATATAGGCACCGTCGACAATCCAGACAGCTATATCCCCTCGCTGGTCAACCTTCTGTATGTAAGGCGGTTTTAGTGACGTTGACATGGCCTAACTTAAATTTATTATAGCCGACAGCTTTAGTCAAGATATGCTAATAAATATATTATCATTTTTAGAATCTTGACTTAAACACAAGAAGATGCATCACAGTAGTCGCAACCTGTACCAGTGGTGATATAGCTAGTAAAAGATGCAGGAATCAACAAACCAGACCATTGTGCAGGATGGGTAAGAACTCAGCGAAACAGAGATATCTGCTCCTTACTGCTCCGGGGCTAATTTCAGCAGCAGGATAATGCGCCCCTTGTTTTCGTAGGAATCTGTTGCTCCACATACTATGTAGCCACCATCTGCGGTCTGTTCAACTGAAAAGCCCTGGTCCAAACCCTTGCCGCCGAATGTCTTATCCCAAAGCTTGTTGCCACTCGCATCTGTCTTTATCAGCCAGATATCGAAATAACCAGCTCCGTACGAGTTTGTAGTTCCACACACAATGTAGCCGCCGTCTGTGGTCTGTTGAACCGAATACCCCTCATCGAGCTGCTCGCCGCCGAATGTCTTGACCCAAAGCTTGTTGCCATCTGTATCTGTCTTTATCAGCCAGATATATCCAGTACCGACTCCGTAGACGACCGAAGATCCACATACTATATATCCATTATCTGTGGTCTGCCGAACTGAATTGCTTACGTCGCTGTTTTCACTGCCGAATGTCTTGTCCCACAGCTTGTTACCGTCCTCATCTGTCTTTATCAGCCAGATATCTTCACCGGCTCCGTCGGACTCTTTGCTTCCGCACAATATATAGCCACTATCTGTAGTCTGTTGGACTGAACGACCTGAGTCCCATTCGTTGCCGCCAAATGTCTTGTCCCAAAGTATGTTGCCGTCTGCATCTGTCTTTATCAGCCGAATATCTTCACTACCGGCTACATAAGAGTATGTAGTCCCACACACTATATAACCACCGCCTGTGGTCTGTTGAACTGAAAAACCCTCATCATCGCTATTTTCGCCGCCGAATGTCTTGTCCCAAAGTGTGTTGCCGTCTGCATCCGTCTTTATCAATCGGATATCTTTACCTCCGCGCCCATAGGCTGTAGTTCCACATACAATATAGCCACCATCTGCGATCTGCTGAACCGAACGTCCCGTATCCTGAAATTCAGCATTAAATGCCTTATCCCAGAGCTTGTTTCCGTATGCGTCCGTCTTCATCAGATAGATATACGATTCAGGAGCACTATAGGACCCTGTAGTTCCACATACTATATAACCACCGTCTATAGTCTGTAGTACAGAATTTCCTTCCCCGCTGCTGAAGGTCTTGTACCACTGTGAGGTAGACCCTGATTGCAAAACGGGCTCTGGTTTTCCAGCACAAGCCACAAGGGAAATAACAAGAACAAGCCCCAACAGTAAGAAGGCATATTTAGTTAACCTGTACCTCATAGCATCCACCTCAAGATTACCCAATTTGCAAAAAAAATGTAAGCAAACGGGCTCCGACATGGTCGGAGCCCGTTGCATATGAGCCGAATAATATTTAGCTGGTGAGAATCTTTACTGCCTCTTTCTTGTAGGCATCCATGAGATAGGGAATGCCGGTGACCTTGGCGCAGTCTTCAGTGAGAGACATAAGCTCGTTGCGGGAAATCACTGGCACGCTGAAGCACCTGGCGCCAGCCATTAGCTGCTGCAAGCCAACCTTGATTTTATCTGAGTAGCTGAAGATGCCGATAGCGCCCAGCGGTATGTTCTTCATTTCATTGGCGCCGACGATATCCTTTACCTGCTCGTAGCAAACGAAGATTTCTTCGGGCGTCGAGCCGAACTGACTGACGGTGTTCGGCAGCTTGCCGTCCTTTATCCACTCGGCGATGTTCTTGCCGACCATGCCCGGAATCATCAAGGCTCGGCCCATGCACACCGCCTTAACAAAAGGCGCACCTAGTGCCAGCGCCTTGAAGACGCCATCCTCGCTGCTGAAACCGCCGGCAAAGGCCATATCTGGCGGTCTCTGTCCTTTATCGGCCAGTGTCTTGGCGAACTCGTAAGCCGCTGAATGTAGATAAAGGCTGGGTATGCCCCACTCCTCCATCATCCGCCACGGGCTCATGCCGGTGCCACCCCCAGAGCCGTCTATGGTCAGCAGGTCGATTTTGGCTTTGGAGCCCCATTTTATAGCCATGGCCAGCTCGCGCAAACTGTAAGCGCCGGTCTTCAAGGTAACGCGCTTGAATCCAAGATTTCTGAGGCGCTTAACTTCATTGTAAAAGCCTTCCTCATCAATAAATCCGAGCCTGCTATGCCTTTCAAATTCCTTAAGCGCGCCTTCCCTAAAAGCAGCCTGGTTGATGGGGTCCGACGGGTCGGGAGTGATGATATAGCCGCGCTTCTGAAGCTCAAGAGCACGCTCCAGAGAATTGACCTTAATCTCGCCGCCGATGCACTTGGCGCCCTGCCCCCATTTCAATTCGATAGTCTCTATGCCGTGTTTTTTAATGATATATTCAGCTGTGCCAAGTCTGGTATCTTCGACGTTCATCTGCACCAGTATTTCGCCGAATCCCTGATGATAACGCCGGTAGACCTCGATTCTCCGGTCCATATCGGGGGCTGAGGTAACTTTGCCCTTGGCGTCGCGTTCCAATCGAGGGTCGATGCCGCAGACATTTTCACCGCAGACCAGGGTAACGCCGCTGATGGCGGCACCGACGGCAAAATGTTCCCAGTTCTTCCGCGCGATCTCAGTTGAGCCCAGGGCACCGGTGAAAATAGGCACCTTCATTTTAACCTTTATGTCCCAACCGTATTCAGTCTCGGTGTTTACCA
>Ga0153916_10000293_pt1 | contig 32612 bp, 23 predicted proteins | sample Opewatmetagenome_FD_109642 | JGI IMG/M metagenome (GOLD analysis project Ga0153916, IMG submission 109642) | Freshwater wetland microbial communities from Ohio, USA - Open water 3 Core 3 Depth 4 metaG | ecosystem: Environmental > Aquatic > Freshwater > Wetlands | place: USA: Ohio, Lake Erie...
ATTCCCCCCTTCAATAGAAGGGGGGAGGAATAATGCTGTCAAATGTCCTGTATGACCGCACGAAAGGACAACCCCCTTATATTCCCCCCTTCAATAGAAGGGGGGAGGAATAATGCTGTCAAACGGGTCGATTGACCGCACGAAAGGACAACCCCCTTATATTCCCCCCTTCAATAGAAGGGGGGAGGAATAATGCTGTCAAATGTCCTGTATGACCGCACGAAAGGACAACCCCCTTATATTCCCCCCTTCAATAGAAGGGGGGAAGAGATAATGCGGTAGGGCGGTGTGATAGAGAGCCGGCTGAGCTGATCATACCACCCCCCTGTTATCCCCCCTACTGTCGTAGGGGGGAAAGAAGGTCATCGGCGCTGAGGAGCTTACTGCATGCGAGCTTACATCATCAAGCGGCTTCTGTTGATGATTCCTACTCTGTTCGGGATCACGTTGATTTCGTTTTCCATCATCCGATTGGCTCCGGGAGATCCAGCGGTGTTGAAAGCTCGAGCCGGGTCGGAAGGCATCACCGATCAGGCGATGGCGAAGAAGATCATAGAGCAGACGCAACGGATCTACGGGCTGGATAAGCCGATCCTGCTTAATTTCAAGCTGTGGACGGTGGACAAGAATATCGCCAGATTGAAGGACATGTTGAAAGACGGCGACGTTCCGTACGAGATCAAGGATCCGTTGTTGACGAAGATCAAGCGAGCGGGAAAAGGGGTGGTTTATCCCGCGATGACCGCCTTTCTGTCCGGCGAAGGCTCGCAAGTTTTCCGCGAAGATCTGATCGACGTGATCATCAACCGGACGCCATTGCGTGTCGTGGAAGGCTGGTCGCTTGCGGAAAAGGAATCCTATATCCGCGATTGGTGGAAGAACAATGAGCGGGAATATCGATTGACTGGTTCAGGTAAGCTCTTGATGACATTCACGGAAGCACAATACGGCAATTGGGTGCGGCGGCTGGTGACCCTGAATTTCGGGGAATCGTTCAAAGACAAGCGCCCGGTGATTGACATTCTGAAGGAACGAGTGCCGGTGTCGATCCGTATCACGATGACGGGATTGTTCCTGGCTTATCTGATTGCAATTCCCATCGGGGTGTTCTCTGCGACGCACCAATATTCGCTCCTCGACAAGATGCTCACGACGTTTTTGTTCATGCTGTATTCCATGCCCAGTTTCTGGGTGGCGACCATGATGATCGTGTATTTGTGCGGCGGAGATTTCTGGAATTTGTTTCCGGTGTCCGGGTTGCACAGTATCAATTGGCAGGATATGCCGATTTTTAAGCAGCTCCTGGATCATGTCTGGCATTTGATTTTGCCCGTGGTATGCTTCACGTATGGGTCGTTTGCGTTTCTGTCCCGGATGATGAGGACGGGGATGTTGGAGACCATTCGGCAAGATTTTATCACCACGGCTCGCGCCAAGGGACTTAGCGAGCGAGTGGTGATTATGAAGCATGCCTTTAGAAATTCTGTGATCCCCATCGTGACCATGCTCTCGGCGTTGCTGCCCTGGATGATCGGTGGCTCATTCATCATCGAGACCATTTTCACCATCCCCGGCATGGGATACCTGGGATTCACGTCGATCCTGGCGCGCGATTATCCGGTGATCATGGCCATATTTACCATCTCTGCGCTCCTTGATCTGATAGGGATTCTCTTGTCGGATATTACCTACGCGCTGGTGGATCCCCGGATTTCTTATACATAGTCTGTGACCTTGTGATCAAGATACATCGGTGATTCTATTAGGGTAATTCATGGATGCAACTGCACGTCAAGAGGTGGATTCAAACCGGTCCGGGCTTGCGGAGCCGATAACGCCCGGGATGCCGGAACGACCCGAGCGAAAGCAAGGCTACTGGCACATTGTGTGGCGGCAGCTCCAGAAGAACAAGTTCGCTATGGTCGGGCTGTACTGCGTCGGATTTTTGGTTTTTGTGGCGATTTTTGCCGATCTGTTAGCCAATGACAAGCCACTGCTGATCAAATACGATGGCAAGATTTCGTCTCCGGTGGTCACCTATTATGGCGTCAGTCTGGGTTTACTGAATTACCCTCCGGAATTTCAGAACAAGAAATTCAAAGATATCGCTCAGGAACTGGGCGATGGGGATTTCATCGTATTTCCGCCGGTCAAGTATTCTCCGAATGATTATGATCTCCGATACCATATCACCGCGCCGTCCAAAGTTCATTTGCTGGGAACGGATGAGACCGGACGCGACATTCTGTCTCGGATGATCCATGGAACCCGGATCAGCCTGTCGGTGGGGATTGTAGCGGTGTCGATTTATACGCTGATCGGGATCATATTGGGGGCACTGGCGGGGTATTTCGGAGGGTGGATTGACATTATCATCTCCCGATTTATCGAATTGATGATGACCTTTCCCACGTTCTTCTTGATCATTACGATTGTGGCGTTCCTGCCGCCCAGCATTTACAACATCATGCTGGTCATCGGAATCACCGGTTGGACTGGTGTGGCGCGATTCGTCAGGGGGGAGTTCTACCGGGTGAAGAATATCGATTACGTCCAGGCGGCGCATGCGTTAGGATTTACTCATTTCAGGATCATTTTTCGGCATGTCCTGCCGAATGCGGTGGCGCCGGTATTTGTGACGGTGACTTTTGGAATCGCCGGCGCCATTTTGACGGAATCAGGATTGAGCTTCTTGGGTTTCGGGGTTCCACCGGATCAGGCAAGCTGGGGTTCCATCCTGTCCAGTTCCAGGCAGTTGCTTCCCGAAGGATGGTGGCTGACAACTTTCCCGGGTGCGGCGATATTCTTTACCATTGTAGTCATCAATCTGGTGGGGGAAGGGCTGAGAGATGCCATGGATCCCAGAATCGCTAAGATGTAGGAGCAATTATGCGCAGAATACTCAGGATGGTTTTTGTGGTGGGCGCGATTGGCTACTGGCTGGCAGTGCTGGTGTCGTGTGAGAAGACTACGAACCCGTTGCCAATAACCGGCTATTGGCTGACCATTTCGGCGCACCCCGATTCCATCCCGAATACAGGATCGGTATCTAGCATCCATGCTATCGTTCGGGATCTGGTCGACAGCAGCCAAGTGGGAGGGCTCCATCTGGAATTCTCGGCATCAGCGGGCTACGTCACTGGAATAGGAACGTCCAGCGCCGATGATTCGACCGGCTTAATCCCACCCTACGTGTATTATTCCTGCCAATCCTGCCCAGATACGATCACTGTTGTGACTATTCGGGGATCGGCATTCGATAATGGAGATTTCGTGGATTCGAATTCGACCCACGTGACAGTGTTTGTGCCATGATAACCCGGGTCCGTCCATGATGACTGCTGCAGACATCATTCGGCGAGTGCTGGCAGCGCTTCGTGGAAAAGCGTCGGGATTCTTCCGGGCGCTTTTTTCGCTTTTGATCCTGTTAGTGCTGATGTTGACTGCTGTCTTATTTTCCCATCCACCCGGGGAGGAGGTTGCGACGATTGAATGCAAGTGGGCGTCTCGGGCACCGGTAGTCGATGGTGTGCTGGACGATTTGTGCTGGCGGGAAGCCAACTGGGTCAGTGGTTTCACGCGCCAGACCATTGGAGGATCGCCCCAATACGAAACCACCGCAATGGTGGTATATGATCAAGAATTCGTCTACGTGGCATTCATATGCGATGATAACATGAGGCACCTGTCGAAAGATATTCGCCTCTCCCGTGACGGTGAGGTGTGGTTGGACGACTGTGTGGAAGTCTTCATGGACGTGGATCATGATCATAAGGATTACTTCCATGTAATTTCCAACCGCAGCGGGGTCAGGTTCGATGAGATCGGGAGATGGAAGCCGAAATCCTGGGATTCCGATTGGAAAGTGGGGGTGGCAAAAGGCAAAGAGCGATGGACGGTGGAAATGGCGATTCCGTTCCGCGATGTGCGAACAACTCCGGAGACCAAGCAGTCGCCGACTCCTATCCCGGGAGAAACGTGGGGGATTAATTTCTGTCGAGCCAACCATAGCGTACCCGAAAAGTCAAGCTGGACATTGACTCAGAATACATTTCATGATCCGATTCACTTCGGGCACATCGTATTTCTTCCTTTTCTGTAGTAGAGGCACACGGTTGGATGGTGGCAATCTATTTGGTTTATTCTGAAGCAAGCTCTTGATTTTCGTTTGTGAAATTCGTATATTTGAATCAGAAAACATCTATGCCACCTTATATGTAATCCATATTCGGAAAAAGTACTAACTGATTTAAGGCAAAGGAGCTTGATATGAAACGGATCGCACTAATCACATTCGGTCTGACTTTGCTTGCCTCTCTGTCGTTTGGGTACTCCAGCGGACCGCCGGACTCGTTCTGCGGGAACCCACCGGATCATCAGAATTGTACAGTTTGCCACATCAGCTTTCCCGTCAACAGTGGAAACGGCAGCCTGACTATCACGGCGCCCACCACGTACGTTCCGGGGCAGTCATACGACATCACGGTGCACCTGCAGGATCCCGGTCAGAGTCGATGGGGATTTGAGTTGACGACAATGGGGACCGGGAATGCGCAAGCTGGAACTATCATCGTGACCAATCCCACCATCACCCAGCTATCCGATAATCCATCCCCGATGCCGGATTTCATCAAGCATACCAGCGCCGGGACTTCACCAGGCAGCGCGAGCATGTCATGGCAGTTTCAATGGACTGCGCCTGGCTCGGGTACCGGCACCGTGACGATTTATTATGCGGGCAATGCTGCCAACAACAGTGGAGATCCTCTGGGCGATTACATCTACGTCACAACACATGCAATGCAAGAGGGTAGCGCAGTCTCCTGGGAACCGGCAACTCCCAAGGCGTTTGCAATGTTGAACAACTACCCCAACCCGTTCAATCCGACCACGACATTGACGTTCACGTTGGATCAGCCTGGGAACGTGCAACTGGCGGTGTACGATCTGTTGGGTCGTCAGGTGGCGTTGCTGACGAACGGGCAACTACAGTCGGGAACTTATCGGGTGGGATGGGATGGCGCCTTGCTGGTTTCGGGCAGCTATTTTGCTCGTCTGATTACACCTGATGGCGTTGTGACCAGGATGATGACGCTGGTGAAGTGATGCAGCTTTGAATATTGGTCGCTTACGGTCGGGTCAGCGGGACTGGCAGCTCATGCGGCTGTCGCAGGAAGGCAAGTCGGTTGGAAAATTGACCGGAAATTGAGGTTGATTTTCTTGTGATTCTTGGGGATCAGCCCCCTGGACTTAAGTCCGGGGGTTTTTTGTCGGCATGAATTCGGGAGAGTTCTCGTCGAAGCCGAAGAGTTTGAGGAAAATAACCAGTTCACGGTTGGGTAGCGTCGACAATCTGACTAACAGGGCTGAGATCGTCCAGAAAAGCAATTGAGAATAGGACCAGGTCATGGAATCGAAATTGAAGCTGTTCAAATAGAACGCAAGAATACTCACAAAACCGATCCATCGAAAGGTCCTGACTATCGGGAGTTGCTCGTGCCATCGATGCCTGAGAATCTGCAGAGGGATTTTTGCAAAAATCCCCATGACGATTATCATTCCTATGATGCCTGTACCATATAGAAATGAGAGAAACTGGTTATCCACCACGATGAAGTTGAGAATATCGAGGGGATGTCGATACAGGGGATAGAGCTTTTCCATGGACGCTGTTCCTGCACCTAAGATCGGATGATCAAGGAAAACGTGCCATGACGTCCAAAACATCAGAATTCGGTGCCATAAAGAAAGATCGCTTACGAGATAGCGGGGATCTAATCGTAGCAAGATAAAATCGAACAAACCTGCATTTAGTGCTAACACAAAAGCTATTGCCAAGACCAGAAAGACGTATAATATTGTTTTTAATGATCGCATTAGAACTAAAACAATAGTGACGATCAAAGTGATGAATGTCCCTCTCGTATAAGTTGTTGCAGCTCCCAACATAAGAAATACAGTTCCAAGTCCCCAGAGCAGGCGCTTTTTTATGCCCGGAGCACGTAGCAAACCGAACATAGCAAATGGTAAGATAATTGAGAATGCTATGCTACACGCGACTGGGTGTCCACAGAATCCCACGGCTCTGAAATACTGTGCACCTGGATCATAGTGGATGTCACGACCTCGATAGAGAACGTCGTAGACTGGGTTATATTTTAAAAGATGTTCGACTGTCATGTACAAACCAGTAAAGACCATGATCGCAATGATCAACCTGAACGTACGGCGAACCTGCTGGCCGTCCTGGTGAAAGTGATGAATTAACATGAACAGCACAGGACCAGTCACAAGGAAATACTGCCACATATTGACTGTCGAGGCAGTGTACTGCGATACCATGCAATTCAGAATGGCCAGGATAAACAGCGCCACGAACCATCTATCCATCGGTGTCGATGATATAGGAGCTTCGCCTTTCACTGCGATGACCAGCCAACTCAGGTACAGAAGCACGAGGATGCTGAATGAAGTGAGATCGATACCGAAGAATGGTGTGAAAAAGTAAATGGTGAGTCTCACAGGAAATAGAAGTGTAACTGCGATGAGAATTGTTAGTGTCCAGCGAGCATTCGTGACAGAGGAAATCAGAAACGTCAACGAGAACAACCCAAGAAAAATCACGAGACCAGACCAGCCCGGCAGGAGACAAAACACTATCCCCTGGATGAGGATCAGGCTAATCCAAAGCAGCCAGGGGATCTTTGGAGCGGGAAGCGATTGCTCGTTCGAGATTGCATGGGTGTCAGGGTTCATCGTCGGAAAAAATGCCGGTGAGCGCTGGTGGATTGCAGGTTGCGGCTATGATCACAGGTATCAATCCAACAATCAATGCGATGCATATTGACCAGATTCTGTAATATGATTTGGACGGGGATTCAGTTTGATCCGGGGTCATCGATCCGTTTTCACGTTCTTCTTTTCTTGAAAGTGATGGCATTTCTTAGCTGCGAAGTCATTTGTCTCAGTTCCTGGAACGTCGCTTGATCGGAAGTTCTTATTCGTCGGAAATATTCGGATGTGAACACGATCGCGGTGCAGACGATGAAGCTCAGGAAGACCGTGATAAGTACCATTATTTTTCGTTTGGGTTTAATGCGTCTGGTGGGGACGCGACCTTTATCCAGTTTGGTAACCGTTGGTGTGTCTTTGACTTCCTGGATGCGGGCTTGCTCATATTGCGGGATCAAGAATTCCAGTAGTTTGCTTTGTATCTCCACTTCACGAAACAACCGCGCGTATTGCATTCCCAGTTCCGGCAACTGGTCGAAGCCAGGAAACGCCGTGGCTTCATCGGAACGCGATGACGACGATTTCGTGAGTTTCTTGATCTGGTCTTCGATCCCGCGACGTTCTTCGGTCAGGGACCTCAGACTGGGATGATCCGGCTGTACGGTGTTTCTGAGCACCTGAATTTGCACATCGAGATTCATCATCTGGGCGATCAGATCGCTGGCGACTCTGATGGCTGCGGTTGCCTGCTCCGGCAGCGAAATTGCCTGATTTCTCTCCTGGAAGTTTTTCAGCGAATCTTCATATACTGCAAGAGTGGCACGGGTCTCTGCGACACGTTTCGCCAAGAAAACCCGATTGAACGAGGCTTGACGGTTGTTGATTTCCTGATACATCCTATCCAACTCATCGACCATGAAATTTGCCATATCCGCCGCTCGTTCTGGACTGCGGTCCGTGACGGAGATACTGAGCGGATTCTCGCCATCGAAGACGACTTCGATATTGTTGTCCAGAATCGTAAGGAGATCCTCAATAGCATAAGGCTCTTTGAATTTGTAGACTTTGGCGAGGTCGAATTTCTTGATCATTTCTTCCCGAAGGCTGCGGCTGTTCAGTAAGGCAAGATAAACGTTCGCTTCAGCATTTTGACCTAAGGAACCGCCAAAGAATCCTCTGATCTCTTCCGGGATCAAGGCTTCGAAACCCGTGATCGTGATCGGAGGCAGGATAGTGGCAGTGCTTTGGTAGTACTTGGGGAGGAGCAGGCTCACGATGCAGGCGACGACAAAGACTCCCAGCAAAGTAATCAGGTAGAATTTTCGCCATCTGAATAGAACTTGCAGATAGGAAAACCATGCAGGTTGGCGGGTTTCCATGTGATTCATTTCCCTTGGATTTGTGATTTGACGACGCCTATCTGAAAAATATATTCAAAATAATGCTATAAATCAAGGGAAAAGCGAAACTTTTTCGCCGGATGCTTGTTCTAACGAAGAGCAGGCGCCCCGCGAATCCGACGGATCGCCAATTATCTACCGGTTTTCTCGCTCACGTAGAGATGGGAAGTCGGCGGTAATGGGATAGAAAAACACTTGATTTTCGTCTCGAAATAGCTTATTTTGTTTCGGCAGGTAGAATCGAGTCAAGATGACAAGGGTCGGCGATGCCTGAATTCGGTAAAAATAGTTTGATAGATCCCAGTCCCATGACAAAGAATGCCTCCAACACACTCCCCAAGCGCGTATTGGTGATCTGCACCGGCAATTCCTGCCGCAGTCAGATGGCGCAAGGCTTGATCAACCATGATCTTGCGGGACAGTGGGTTGCCGAATCCGCCGGAATAGTTGCTTCGGGAGTCAATCGGCGGGCGATTCAAGTTATGGCGGAGTTGGGGATTGATATATCCCACCACACGTCCAAGACGATTGACCGATTCCTTGATCAATCGTTCGATTTGGTCGTGACAGTATGTGATAACGCCAGGGAAGTGTGTCCGGTGTTTCCAGGTGCGAAGGCAACCCATCATATGGCGTTTGATGATCCGGTGTACGCGACTGATTTCCCGGATGACATTGCGCTGTATGTGTTCCGCCAGGTTCGAGACCAGATTCGGGAACAGTTGATCCCGTTTCTTCGTGATTATCCAACGAAGGGCAAATCGAAATAGGTCTCTGCGCGATTCGTAGATCAAGTGCTTCAGCCAAGCTCCAGACAAATTCGAAATCCCAAGCACCAAATTCGAAACAATACCCAAAGCCCGAAATTCCAAAATCCAAAACCAAGAATCGTTGGAGTAAGCTTCTCATTTGCCTGACTGGTGCGGCAACAGGAATGTCAGTTCTCGTTAGGAACGACGAACTAAGGAGGTCATTTCGATGCGGTCAACTCTTGTGATTGTTTTTGCGGTATTGATACCTGTGCTGGTATTTGCGATCGGGACTCAGCTAGTGGGTGGACGAACACCAGCGTTGTCACCTGATGGTTCGATCCTGGCGTTTTCGTACATGGGCGACATCTGGCAGGTGCCTTCGCAGGGAGGCACGGCTCATCGTTTGACCGTGCATGATTCGTACGACGCCAATCCCCATTTTTCGCCGGATGGTCGCTGGGTGGCATTCAACAGTCTTCGAACCGGCAGCGGAGATGTCTATATTGTCCTGGTGGAAGGCGGCGAACCCACTCGCCTCACGTTTCATTCCGCTGAGGATGAGGTGGTGGGTTGGACGCCGGATTCCAGGAATGTGCTATTCATAAGCCGCCGGGACACTGAGTTCGAGGTGCTGTACCAGGTGAATATCGACGGCACTCTGCCTCGCAAGGTTACGTATGACCTGACGGTGGATGGCAGTATTTCGCCGGACGGGCAATGGTTGGCATGGGAGCGGGGTTACAACGAGTGGTGGCGGAAGCATTATCGGGGCAGCGCCAGTCTTGACATCTGGATCCGACCGGTTGCCGGCGGTGAGAGCCGGAAGCTGACCAACAGCGCTGGCAATGACATGACTCCCATGTGGTCGCCGGACGGAACGACCATTTACTTCGTCTCGGAACGAGAAGACAGCACTGCCAATTTGTGGTCTGTGCCAAGAGATGCGTCTGTGGATCCGACCCGGTTGACGCCGTTCAAGGGGGAATGGGTACGGTTTGCCTCTATCGCTTTCGACGGGTCCAAGATCGCCTTTGAGCGAGGGGGTGAAATTTGGACGTATGATGTGAGGGCCGGAACTTCGGCTCCGGTGGATATTCAAGCGCCCAGCGATGACAAACGGAACAACATTCAGCGTCGCAATATGACGAAACATGCCACCGAATTCGCCTTTTCACCGGATGAGAAGCAGCTGGCGTTTGTGGTGCATGGCGAGGTCTATTGTGCTCCGATGAAAGATGACGAGCTTGAGGAACCCATGCGGCTGACCGAAACGCCTGCCAGAGAGAGTGACCTATGTTGGAGCGACGATGGCAAGATATTGTATTTCGTATCTGACCGGAACGGAAATGATGACATATTCTCAACGACCTCGTCCGATTCGGATGAGGAGAAGTTGTCGGAATCCCGGAAACGAACCACGAGTCAGCTTACCAGTAGTTTCGAGACCGAAGCTCATCCCAGGTTGTCTCCGGATGGCAAGAAGCTCATGTACGACAAAGGGAGTAAGGTTCTGTGGACGATGAATGTGGATGGCAGCAATCAGAAGGCGGTGATGGATCAGGCACAGATTCTTCATGCCGATTGGTCACCTGACAGCAAATGGATTGCGTTCAGCCGTCCTACTCATGGTCATCGGGAAGACATCTATATTGTGCCTGCGGATGGTGGTGAAGTGGTCAATGTGTCCCGACACGCCAACGATGACTGGCATCCGTTGTGGACGAAGGACGGGAAACGGTTGTCGTTCGCGTCCCGAACCGACGAAGGTGATTATTTGATCAAGTACATCTGGTTGACGAAGGAAGATTGGGACAAGTACAATGCCGGAGAATTCGACAAGGAAGAGGAGAAAGAGGAGAAAGCCGAGTCGAAATCCGAAGGAAAATCCGAAGAGGATAAGGAGAAGAAGGTTGAGCAGGTCACGGTGAAGATTGATTGGAAAGATATCCACCGTCGGATCGTGACGGTGACGCATGTTCGCGGTTTCTACTGGAACTACGACCAATCACCTGATGGGAAGCACTATGCATTTCCGTCATCCAATTTCGGCGGCGTCAACCTCTGGACCGTGGATTGGAAGGGTGAGCACCTTCGGCGATTGACCAAAGGCAACCAATTTCCCGATGATATTCGGTGGAAAAAAGACAACGAAACGGTAGTATTCCTTGGCAATCAGGGCACGATTACGACCATCACGGATCAAGACGGGGCATCACAGTCCGACCTGGGATTCAATGTGAAGCTGACAGTGGACTGGGCGGCGGAGCAGGTGCAGAAGTTCAACGAAGCCTGGAGGCTGCTGTACGATGGTTTCTACGACGATACCTTCCATGGGACCGATTGGAAGGCGATGCATGAGAAATACTTACTGTTATTGAAAGCGGCGCGCACCCATTCCGATGTCAGCGACGTCCTTCGCGAAATGATCGGGGAATTGTCCGCATCGCACCTGGGGGTGTATGGAGGCGGTGATAACGACGAGGAGAAGATACAGACCGGCTATATTGGGATTCTGTACGACGAGAAGTACCATGGCTCCGGGATCAAAGTGACGCAGGTAGTGTCGGAAACACCGGCGGACCGTGTTGAATCCAAGATCAACCCCGGGGACTACATCCTGTCCATCGATACGGTCCGGATTACCCCGGATTTCAACTTCTATGATCTGTTGAATGACAAAGTGGGCAAGAAGATCGATCTGGTGGTGGCGGACAATCCGGGCGGGAAGAAGTCCCGCAAGATTACGCTGGAGGCTATCGACTTCCCGACGTTTCGCGAGCGGAAGTACGAAGATTGGGTGACGGCGAATCGGGCCATGGTGGATTCTCTGTCGGGAGGGCGGGTCGGGTATTTGCATATCGCTGCCATGGGTGGAGATGATTACCGCCGATTCATGGAGGATCTGTTTGGCGAAGTGTGGAACAAAGATGCTATGGTCATGGATATCCGATTCAATAACGGGGGATCGGTGCATGATCAGATTCTGACCGTGCTCATGAGGCGTCGATACGGGTACACCAGGAATCGCGGGCAGGAAGTCAGTTACAATTCTTTGGACAGATGGGACAAGCCCATCGTCCTGGTCATCAACGAGCGATGCTATTCCGACGGCGAAATCTTTCCGATGGGTTTTAAAGCCCTGGGGCTGGGGAAAGTGGTGGGAGTTCCGACGTTTGGGGCGGTGATCGGGACCAATGACGTGGATTTGATTGATGGCACGGGTTTCCGTGTGCCCAGTGCCGGGTGGTACGATATGCGGGGCAAGGATCTCGAAAATTGGGGGATCGAGCCTGACATCTATGTGGATCGACCTCCGGAAGAGTCCCTTGCGGGACGGGATAGTCAATTAGAGCGTGCGGTGGCGGAGCTCATGAAGCAACTCAAGTGAGTTGATTTTCTGACTTTGATCCGTAGGCGAATCCGAAAAATCCCCTTGATTCCGTGGGGATTTTTCCTTATGTTATGACGTTGTACTCAGACTCAGCCATGTCAGAACCGGACCCGTTGGTCAGCGTCATCATTCCGACCTACAACCGCCTGGAAATGCTGAAAAGGGCGGTGGGATCGGTATTGCGGCAGTCTTATCGACGGTTTGAGCTTTTGGTAATCGACGACGGTTCCACCGACGGCACCGGCGACGAATTTGGGCAGGCATCATCACCGATTCGATACGTCCGGCAGCCCCATCACGGTGTCTCGTCAGCAAGGAATCGGGGGATCGCCGAAGCGACCGGAGAGTTGATTGCCTTCTTAGATAGCGATGACCTGTGGCATAAGGACAAATTATCGACTCAGGTTGACTTTTTCAAGCGTCATCCCGATGCCATGATTTGTCAGACCCAGGAAATCTGGATTCGGAACGGCGTTAGAGTCAATCCGAAGAGCAAGCATCGGAAACCATCGGGCTGGATTTTCCCGGACTGCCTGCCCTTGTGTGTGGTAAGCCCGTCAGCCGTGGTGATGAGGAAGACGCTTTTTGATCAGGTGGGGTTGTTCGACGAGGCGCTTCCCATCTGCGAGGACTATGACATGTGGCTGAGGGTAGCGCTTCGTTTTCCGGTGTACCTGATTGATCAGCCTTTGGTGACGAAGCATGGCGGGCATGCGGATCAATTGTCCCATAGCGAGTGGGGTGTCGACCGATACCGGGTGAGGGCAATGGAGAAGCTACTGAATGATCCGTTGGCGGCGCCGTTTCGGACACAGACCATGAAGGAACTTCGGCGGAAATGCTCGATTATCGCCGATGGTGCATTGAAACGGGGAAGACTCTGGACGTGGATGACGTATTCGCGGAAAATGCGGTTGTACGACCCTCAACTATTGGAGGAGCACGCCTAAGGTAATGCCCGTATTGGACTCAGAATTAACGTGGATCATGGGCGGACCCGGCACCGGCAAATCGAGCCGAGCGGTCTCTGCCGTCACTGAGGCTCTGACGGACGGACTGTCGCCGTCACAGATCTTGTTCGTGACATTCAATCCGCAAACTCGAGACCAGTTGGAGCAGTCGGTTCGGAAACAGTATGGTGGATGGTCCGGTCGTCTGGTGTATAATACCCGCATGCTCTTGGAATGCGCACTGGAATTGATTCCGCCCTGGGAACGACTGATCCCACTTTCGGAATATCAACAGCTATTATGGCTGCAGGCAAGTCTGGAAGCCAGCCCGCCATTTGGGAACACGGCGACTCGATTATCGCCGGCATCGATGACTAGGGAGCTGTATTCGCTACTTCGCCAATTGAAGCGAGGCGGGATTGACCTTGGGTTGCTGCGACATCGGATCGCCTCGAAGGGCAGTGACGCATCGCTGGCGTTGATTGATTTTCTTAAGGCCCATTCAGATGACATTGGATGGCGTGGTTTTGGGGATTTCGTAGATCAAATTAGTCAGGTCGTTCGCTGGTTGGATTCGGAATCGGACAGGAAGAGATCGCCGCATTTCGATCTGATTGTGGTCGATGATCTGCATCTGGCGCATCGCCTTCAGTGGCAGCTTTTGGAACTGTTCTTACCGGCGGCATCGCAAGTCTTATTTTTCTCAGAGGCAGAGGGACCGTTTTTTCGCCAATGGGTTGACATGGGATATCGGCAACGGCTCCGAGCCCTTGGGATTTCGGTCAATTACGAATATCTTCAGGAAACGCATCGACTTTGGTATCCAACAGAATCCGGTCAGCTGCCGGAAAGCATCTCGCTGCACTCGGCTCATAATGCGCTGGAAGAGGGGCTCTGGATTGCAGAACAAGTTGACCGTCTGGTCTCCGAATCTCAGGGTGGCGTCCGATTTTCTGGTGTTGCGGTGATCCAGTGCTCGGAGGCTGCCGCCATCGAAGAGGCATTTCGCCTGTATCGGATTCCGTATGACAGCAGCAGGGATTCGACTGCCAGATACTCGGGAATATGGGTGAGTTGGCTGCGCTGGTTCGAGGCACCCAATCTGGTCGATTTCCGCAGGTTATTGTCCAGCTTGTCACCGGATGTTGATGTCAGCGAAGATTCTGTCTCGTCACTATATAGGTACATGACAGAATCCCATGCCTCTGCAAAGGATGACGAGGTCGGAAATGACGCCAGATTGGTTGATATTGGGCGACAGATCAGGCAGTTGCTGGTTTCGTGGAGAGACGGGAAGCATGACGAGGTAATCACCCGGTTGCCTAGGGTGCTGGCGCGGTTCAACGAGGACTCATCGTTGGGTCTTGATGTCCAAGCCGGACAATATATCGTGCAATTGATGTCGGAATATGGCACCTGGTGCCGAATCATGGGCAGGCGTTTTCGAATGGGGGAATTCCTGGACAGCGTTGTAACGCATGCCCCCTGGAATCCAGAGAATCTCGGACGGGCGCGGCTGGGGGACCGAGTACAGATGTGGAGCATTCCCGACAGTCGCGGTCAGGATGCGCGATTCGTGTTCCTGTCGGGGACTAATGACGGCGCGTTGCCCTTGCCTTATCGCCGTAGAAGCCTGATACCGGAGAACGACAAAGCCGTTTGGCAGGCAGTACTCCAGGAATTGGGTACTCCGGCGGATTTGTCCGATTTGGACGATTTCGACCATCACTGGGCGCGGGAACTGGAACGGTTCCAACTGGCATCAAGCCGTGCCCTGGAAAGGCTCTACATCACCTATTGCCAAGGGGGGAGCAGTGAGGAAACGCTCGAGCCGTCGCCGTTCTTGACCACGAAAGCGCTTGCTAATGTCGAAGAAGCGTCCCTGACCATCGAGGGAAGGTTTCCCTGTCTTGCGGTTCCGAAATCAGAGAGCAAATCGCTCTATGTGCCATTTGTACCCAGCATTCCTGGGATCAATCTGCTGCTCAGCAGCCTGATTCAAGGTGGAGCCAGCCAGGGTGATCTTCGAGCGGCATGGGATCAAGTGTGGCAAGCTCCGGCGTCCAAATTTTCGATGTCTGTCTGGCAACCGTTTTCCAGGCAGTCTTTCCAGCTTCCTCAGGATTTTGCACTATCATACAGCAAAATCAAGACCTATCTTGACTGCCCGCGGAAATTCTATTACGAGAACGTCTTGAGAATCGAATTCCCGCCTTCTTATCAAATGTTAGTGGGCACCACGCTGCACCGGCTGGCACAGCGAATCCACGAAGGCAAGGGCGGGACGATTATTTCCAATCTTGAGGTGCTTCGAGGCATTGCAGAGGAGTGCTTTGCTGGGCATTCGGAATTGTTCCAGGGCGATGCCGAGAGGCAGGGGTGGTTAGACTACGTCATGGCGCGGATCGCGAATTATCTGGAAGTGATCGGGGGTAATCCGCCCGATGTCCAGGACGTGGAGACGTCTTTTCGAGTCCGATGGAAGGAAGAGCTCTGGTTCTCGGGCAGGATCGATCGTTTGGATCGGAGTCCCGACGGTCGGTGGTCCGTCGTGGACTATAAGAAGTCCGGGAAAGAAAAAGCGATGGCATTGATCAATCAATTCCGGGCACGGGATGACGATTTCCAGTTTCCCATCTATTATTTCTATGTCGCGGACCACTTGAGTCACGATGTAGGCTCGTTCCAGATGATCGTGTTCGATTTCAATAACTCGGGCGCTATCGAAATCATCACCATGCCGATCTCCCAGAAGTCCAGCAGGACAAGCGTCTCGACAGACGAGCTTCAGGAAGTCAGGCAACGAATCGTCACGATCGGAAACGAGATGATCTCGCCCCGAGCCGATTTCACCAAGAAGCCAACCACCCAGTGCCGTGGTTTTTTTGCCGTTTGTCCTCATTTGCCGTATTGTCCGCGGTCGGGGGACGTGTTGGATCCGGACTAATGTGACTCCGCGGAGTGTTATGGATGCCGATTCGGTTTGATCCTGACAAGAAGGAATTGGTGGTCGGGGTGCGCGATTTGGCGGCGGCGATTGCCGAATTGGAAGGGGTCGCCTCCGACTCTGGGGGAGCCTGGCGAGGATACCTGCCCGGGCGCGGGATGATCGGCGGCGATGTCCATCGCACGACACAGGCGGAGGCGGGTGCCTCCGATCCGCAATATCTTCGGGAGGTACATTTGAGGGGGACGTACCGGATCGAAGGGTACGATGTCACCCTTCAGGGTCGTCTGGATGCGCTGTTTCGACGGGATGAGGAATGGGTCGCGCAGGAAATTAAGACGGTTGCAATGCCGCCACATACCTTCCAGAGATTGTCCGTTGATGACCTGACCGGTTTTCAATATCAACTTTGGATCTACTTGCACCTGCTAAATGATAGCAACGACAATGCCACCGTTCGCAAGGGGAAGGGTGCCATTGCGCTTCCGGAACAGCCCGTCCGGCTGGGCGAATTGCTGTTGGTCAATTTGTACGATCGGCAGCAGAAGGCGTTGCCGGTAGTTGCTGACAAAGAACCGATTGCCGAACTGGTTCGAGGTGGTCTGGAGTCAATTCTCCGTGATCTCCTTGCCGAGCACGCCCGAAAGCAGGAGCTCAAGCGGTTGTCGCGCAAGATCCGTTTTCCTCATCGGGCATATCGTCCTTTTCAGAAAGAGATGGTGGCGGGGGTGAAGCAGGGGGTCGAAGGGGGACGTCGAGTGTTGCTGTCCGCTCCTCCCGGTTCCGGAAAAACGGCGGCAGCGTTGACGCCGACTTTGCGCCACAGTTTGGATGACGGGCACCGTCTCTTCGTTGTCACGTCCAAGACGACTCAGCAGTGGCTGATTTGGAAATCGCTGCGGTCATTTCGAGAGCATGGGATTCCGTTTCGTGCGGTATTGCTGCGCGCGAAAGAAAAGCTGTGCCCGGAACCGGTGATGCTCTGCCATGAGTCGGTGTGCAAGTATTGCCGGGATTTGCCGGCAGGCGCCGACGCTCGCGACATGTTTTCCCGCATTTGGGACTATGGAATGGTGGATGCCGACGTCGTCACCGGCGTAGCAAGGGAATATGAGGTGTGTCCGTTCGATCTGTCAGTGGCGCTGGCATATCAGGCGGATGTGATCGTGGGGGACTATAATTATGTGTTCGATCCATCGGTCTGGTTGCAACGGTTTCAACCGGAAGACTGGTCGAATACCATCCTGTTCGTGGACGAGATTCACAACCTCTATCCTCGCGGTCGGGACATCTTTTCTCCCGAACTTCCCCGGAATTTGATTTCGCGATGCCGGAAGGAATTGATCGGGCATCGATCCCGCGCCGATCTTCCCGTATCTATGGTCCGCAGCCTGGGAAAGTGGTTGAATCGGCTTGACAAGGAGTTCGCCGATCTGGCGGAACGTGGCAGGCTGGAATATCCGGGGATGGCGGCTCATCTCGTAGAGCTCGATCGGGACCTGTGGCGGGAGCTTTTGGCGGATCTGGAGTCGCAGATAGTTCGGTACCTGCTGGAAATCCGGATTCGAGAGCTGTTTCCCCAGGAAAATCCGCTGCTGGAATTGTATTGGACATTGTCCAGGCTTGTCGATGGGCTTTCGCTGGAAGAAGGCACCTATCAGATCGCACTGGATCAGTCCAAGCCCCAGCGGTTGAAGGTACACTGCCTTGATCCTTCCGGTCCTATCGGCCTCGTGCTGAAGCGGTCGAAAGCGGTGGTTGGCTTGTCTGCCACGTTGCAGCCGGTAGAGTTCTTCATGACTGTGCTGGGATTGGACGAGAAGGACACCGACGTCTTGTCATTCCCTTCTGCATTCCCGGCGGAAAATCGGCTGATAGTTGTGATTGGCAGCGTGTCCACCCGATATCGCTACCGCCAACGATTCGCGAAAGACATCGGCGACATTATCTCCAGGATCATTGCGAAGAAAGCCGGCAACTACCTGGTATTTTTCCCAAGCTACAGCTACCTTCGAATGGTGGAACCGTATGTCCAGGCGCCTGGGTTTCGCAGCGTGATCCAGGAATCGGGGATGACCGAGGATCGCCGCGTGCAGATGGTCGAGTTGCTCCAGGGCGATCAACCGGTCTTGATGTACACTGTGCAGGGCGGAATATTTTCCGAGGGCATGGATTATCCTGGGCGGTCGGTGATCGGTGGGATTGTGATTGGTCCGGGTCTGCCTCAAGTGTCCTTCGAGACGGAACTTCTCAGGGAATACTATGATCGAACCCGGTCGCAGGGATTTGAATTCGCGTACTTGTATCCCGGCATGTCCCGGGTCATTCAATCGGCGGGACGGGTGATCAGGAGCCCGGAAGACCGCGGAATCATCGTGTTGGTCGGGGAGCGATTCACCCAATCTCCCTATATCGACTTGTTCCCCCGGGATTGGTACGATCGGAATCCTTTGGAAATCACTATCGCCGATTGGGAACACGCGATCCAAGAATTCTGGACGGGTGAGGATAATCAGTGAAGCCGATCTTGAATCCTTTTTCCTGTCCGCCGATGTGAGAATGGCGGAAGACGAGATGGCTTGGAAACCTGCTAATCAATTAATGACGTTGGTATGGAGTCTTTCGAAAAACGGATATTTGGTGGCAGCAGATTCGGAGTCAGCGGTGCCATATGGCTGGGGATTGCAGCGTTCCTGGCGATTTCTTTGACGGTCGAGTTTCAATGGAACGTGGTCGAAAAGTGGATCGGGTCCTACCTGGATTGGCACAATGACCAGCGCTCCAAGATCGGCACCGCGTGGGAATCCTTTGACCAAACTGTGCATGCCGTGGGCAAGGTGGATACTCTAGTCGGGGAAATGCGAGACCGGGAATCGGAAGTGGAGTCCATCAACAGCATTGCTGACGTGCCGAACATGCTGTCGCCTCGTGGTGGAATTGCCGTGTCCAAAGCGGATTTCCTGAGGCTGTTCCGCGGGTTGTCATCCTATTTGTGGGAAGAGTGGATTCCTGCGAAGGATTTGATGAGGATGACCCAGCGGGAAGACTGGTCGCGTTGTTACCTGTGGTGGGACGGTGGCAAGCTCGACATTTATATGGTGGATCAGAGCAATGAGGTACTGTTCCGGCGCACCATTCCCGGAGACTGGCTGGAGATTGTCGGTATGAGTGGCAAGCGCCAAAGTGGCGTCCTCGAGGAGACCGGCGAGTTTAGACGCCGTGTGTATCCGGCGGACCGACTATGGCAGGTGCTGGATACCCTCGACGATGATGTGGTCAAACAATTGCTGTCGTCGCCCGGGCTTAAGGAGGCAGAATCCCTGCACAGAATCGGGATATCCAACATTGTCGTAGCTGGATTGGGAGTGGTGGGTCTCGAATTCACGACGCCCACCGGATTTTCGGTGGAACGCGTGGTAATACATGACGACGATCTGTGGGATTTGGGAAATCTGCTGGACAGGGGTGTGGTGCCCGAACCTTGGTCGGAGCCTTACTGATGATTTGCAGACCTGGATGTTACCATAGATGACTATCAAGATCATTCGGACGGTTGCGCTCTTGGCGATCTTGCTGGGATGCGCATTCGGGGTTATCGCAGGAATCGTGGTCCTGTCGGTGGAAAGTCAGTTGCCTCAGCTTCCGGAGCAGCTGGAAGAGATCGCCATGTCCCCTCCCACGGAGATTTATGGGATCGATGGCTCTATTCTGACCGTGCTTGGCGGGCGGCAGCAGGTGCCTCTTAGCCGGATTTCGCCCTATTTCCAGAATGCCGTGGTGGCTGCAGAAGACAAGAATTTCTGGAAGCACGGTGGGCTGGACAAGATGGCGTTGCTGAGGGCGATGTATCGGAATTTGCGTAAGTTTCGCGTAGTCCAGGGCGGCAGCACCATTACTCAGCAGTTGGCGAAGAACATGTTCTTTTCACTGAAGCAAGACTGGCACCGTAAGATCAAGGATATGTTGATGGCGCTTCAGATTGAGCGTCGATTCAGCAAGGAAGAGATACTGGAAGCCTACTGCAATCAGAGTTATTTCGGCGCCAGAGCCTTTGGAGTGGAGGCGGCGGCACAGACGTACTTCAGCAAGCATGCCGACCGATTGACCCTGGCGGAAGCGTCGCTCTTGGCAGGGCTTCCTAATTCTCCCAGCCGGTACAATCCTTATGTCAATCCCGACGAAGCCAAGGCAAGACAGAGGTTTGTGCTGAGCCGCATGGTGGTACAGCAGATGATTACTCAGGAGGAATCAGACTCCGCTTTCAATGACAGTCTGGTTTTTCGCCCCATGTACCGTGGGATGCAGCGGGGCTCCTATTTTGTGGACTACGTACTGCGCCAGCTCGAAGGCGAATTGGGTCGTGATGTCACGTATCATGGCGGGTTGAAGATTTACACCACGTTGAATCTGCGGTATCAACGTGCTGCCGAGGAGGCGGTCGCACAGGGTATCAAGGATCTGGACGATTGGACCGGCGACGCCAAGAAAGACAGCATGCTCGATGAGGACAAGATACAAGCGGCGTTGGTGTCGATTGATCCGGGGACCGGCGCCATCGTGGCGATGGTCGGCGGTCGCAACTATGAGCAAAGTGAGTACAATCGGGCAGTGAGTACCCGGAGGCTTCCGGGATCGGGCTTCAAGCCTTTTCTGTATCTAGCGGCGACGGATAGTCGAGGATTCACCCCGAAGAGTGTCTTTGTGGATAGTGCAGTCGTGTTCGATATTCGTGGATCCAAGCCATGGAGACCTGAGAATTTCGATGGACGATATCATGGTCCCATGGTGCTGAAAGAAGCGTTTGCATTCTCCATTAACATCGTCGCAGCCAAGTTGATATACCGTGTCGGACCAGAGGCAGTCGTTGAAGCCGCGCATAAGTTGGGGATCAAGTCTCGGCTCGATCCGAATTTATCTTTGGCACTGGGGACGTCGCCGGTGGCTCCGTTGGAAATGGCGAGCGCGTTCGGCACAATCGCCAATGGGGGGACTTATTACGAACCACTGTCGATACTGCGTGTGGAGGACCGGACCGGGAATATCTTGATGGAACATTTCTTCAGCGGGACTCGAGTGTATGATCCGGAGACATTATATCCTCTTTTGGATATGATGAAGGCGGTGGTGGACCGCGGCACCGCCTGGACAATCCGGCGCCTCGGTTTCAATGCACCGGCTGCAGGAAAGACCGGTTCGACCAACGACTACAAAGATGCCTGGTTTACCGGATTCACGCCCAATTTGTCCACCTCGGTATGGGTGGGATACGATCAGAAGCGTGAGATTCGCGACACGATGCGCAGAGGGATCACCGGTGGTCGAGGTGCGGCTCCGATTTGGGCGAGGTACATGACGCAAGTCACCGAAGGTCAACCATCGCGTGATTTCCCGATCCCGAAAGGAATCCGCTTCGAATTAGTAGATGTGCGGACGGGTAAGTCGCCCAATTCGGCAACTGCGGACACGGTGCAGGTTGCGTTGCGAGACGAGGAGACGAAGCTGCCATGAGGGTGCTGGGATCTATCACGGTACATGTGCTCTTGGGATTTCTGCTTTTTGTGTTGGGTGGAGCATTGCTGTGGGACATTGTGATGGTGGTGGTTCCAGCAGGGACCAGGTTTCCGGATGCCTGGCTATGGGCAGGTTGGGCGGTAGCCGCGGTTGCGGTTGCGTTCGCGATTCCGGGCGTCATCGCCAGGCGGCGGATCAGAGTCTGGCTCGACCGGTTGTCGGCGCCACGAGGGACTTCCTCGTGGGAACAGGCGTGTCGCATGGTGGTCTCCTGGCTGGATTCTCCCATGCTTTGGGCGTGGGAGCGCAACCCCGTCGCGTATGACGTACTGCGCGAGATCGAGCCCTACCTCCGGTCGGCGATCCCTGGTTCCCGTGCGCATCGGAATCTGTTGAAATTGCTGTTGAGGCGTTCTCGTTCAGAAGATGCCTATCGGAATCTGTTGGTCGATAGCTACCTGACTCAGGGAATCGCGGATTTGGAAGATGCTGCCATTGTTGCAGAATCGTGGGACGAGAAACACCCTGACGAGAAGCTGCGGCGAGTCTTGGTGACCTTTGCTTTGTCGCAGGAAATCGATGCGCCGTGGATGGACAAGGGATATCGATGGGCGATCGAACGGGCAGATGAGCTTGGCGAAAAGGTGACTCGTTTTCTGGCTCCCCGATTCCTGTCCCGAAATCGATACGATGACCTGGCTGCGCTAATCTATGTCGCCGCGAACGAGGTCGCGCCTTCGCCGGAAGTGTCGAAAGCGCTGCTTAGAATCGCGCGACGTTATCGCATGACTTCTCGCGACGATGATCTGGTCAGGCGGGTCCAAGCTGCGGTTAAGGGATATCCGGAAGAAGAACCGGCTGTTGCCATGGAAGAGCAGGTTGAACCGGCTGAACGGGTATCCGATGTCCAACCCGTGTTCGAAAGCACTTTTGGACGGACGATCCGCACCGCACGGACTGTGCTGTCGCCTTTCGTTGAATCCTCGCTGAGATTGTTGTCTCAGAAGATACGGGTATTGAGTCAATTCTGCTGGGATGGTATGCGCAGGTATGGGGTCCTGCGAGTCCTCAGACGATGGGCTTATCCGATTGTCGTTGTGGGGCTGCTGGTTATCGCAGGGTGGGGAATTGTGCGGATGATCCCATCTCCTCCTAAAGCCAAAGAGTCACCCCCGCCCGCTCGTGAGGAATTAAGGGTGTACCACAGTGAGCTGCCATTCACGGTGCAGGTGGCGGCGTTCCGGGATCAAGTCGATGCGGACAGCATGGTGTCCAGGCTTCGCGAGAATCACGAGGAGGCATACTGGCAGAAGTCGGGAGAAGTGAAGCCGTGGTTCCGAGTTCGAGTGGGCGGATTTCAGACCCAGGACTCCGCCAAGAGGCACGCCGAGGAGTTGATTGCCAGGAGACTAATCGACAACTATTATATTGCCAATTTCATCGATGGATACTACATGGCGCCTTAATCCGGGCACACGGCGATGGGACTGCGTCGGGGTGGGATTGTGCGCGCTGGATTTCTTGAGCGTCCTGCCGCGTTATCCCCAGTCTAACACCAAGAGCGATGTGTCGGAAGCTCGTATTCAGGGCGGCGGACCAGTGCCCACAGCCGTATTTGCCCTGGCACGATACGGCTGGAAGACTGCATTCACCGGCGTGGTCGGAGATGATTGGGGAGGGGATATCATCATGCAGGGTTTGACAGCGGGGGGAGTAGATGTGTCTCGGATATTGCGTGATCCCGAGTCGCGAACGGCTCATGCCTTCATCTGGGTGGATGGACCCAGCGGTGATCGCGCGGTGGCGTTGGACCGAACCAGGATTCGCAACCTGTCTGCCCAACAAGTCCCGATCGAGTGGATCCAGGATTCCAGAATTCTGCTGTGCGACGGGCGCGAGACCGAAGCGCAGTTGGCTGCGCTTGGTGCGGCACGGGAATCAGATACGGTGACCGTTTTCGATGCGAGTTCCAGAAGGGATCGAATGGAAGAAATCCTGGCGCTGGTTGACTATCCTGTCGTGTCCAGGGATTTCATCCCCGATGTTTTCGGGGTAGAGAATCCGGTCATGGGTCTGGATCGATTGCTGAAATACGGGGCGAAGGGAGCTGTCATCACGGTCGGGGAAGAGGGCTGCTTGTGGAAGACTGCAGATGGTGACAAAGGGGTCGAAGCGGGATATGTAGTGGGAGTCAAAGATACCACTGGCGCCGGAGATTTGTTCCATGCGGGCTTCATACACGGTTTGCTGTCCGGATGGGATATCGATAAGTGCTGCCGGTTCGGGTGTGCGGCAGCCGCTTTGAAATGTCAGGCATTGGGAGGACAGCCGGGGGTGACGGATGTGTCACACGTCATGCACTTCATGGAGACGGCTCGGCGCAGAGTGGTTCAGAAAGCGCAGTATCCAAAATAAGCCTTGACAATCCTTTGGTCATTTAGTATATTAGTAAGACACGGTTGTGCAAGATATTCCTGCGACGACATCGGCTGCCAAGACCGCCTATCTGATTGGGATCGGCGGGGTGGGGATGTCGGCGCTGGCAGGATTACTCTGCGCAAAAGGCTACCGGGTCTCCGGATCGGATCAAGCGGTATATCCGCCCGCCAGCACGACTCTTGAGCGGCTTGGGGTGCCGGTACTTACGCCCTTCGGTGCGCGGAACGTACCGGAAAAGGTTGATTTGGTGGTGGTGGGAAACGCCTGCTCCCGCGGTCATCCGGAGGTGGAAGCAGTCCTGACCCGGGGAATGCGCTACCGGTCGCTGCCGGAAGTTCTGAAGGAAGAATTCCTGTGGAACCGGCACTCTTTGGTGGTGGCAGGAACCCATGGCAAGACCACGACATCTGCCATGCTGGCGTGGCTTCTCCTGGAAGCCGGTCATCGACCGTCCTTTTTCATCGGAGGTCGACCGAAGAATTTCCTTGAGCCTTATCATTTGGATGACGGCGATGACTTCGTCGTGGAGGGCGACGAATACGACAGCGCCTTCTTTGACAAGCGCGCGAAATTCCTGCATTACTGTCCTCGTGGTGTGATCTTGGGACCGGTCGAATTCGATCATTCCGACATCTACCGGGACGTTTCCGAAGTGGAGTTGGCGTTCTCGCGGCTGCTTCTGCTTCTGCCGGCAAATGGGATTTTGGTGGCGTCCGGAGATCACCCCAGAGTCCGCAACCTGGCGTCAAGAGCATTCTGCCCGGTGATCACCTTCGGCGCCGGAGTCCACAACCACTGGCAGGCTGTCGGTATCGAGAGCACTTCTCAGGGAATGGCATTCCGACTCATCGTCGATCACACGGATCACGGAGAGTTCTTGCTGGGACAGTGGGGCAAGTATAACGTCATGAATGCACTGGGTGCGATGGCAATGGCGCATCATCGGGGAGTGTCTTTCGATCAACTTCGAGCGTCATTGCCGGGTTTTGCGGGCGTGGCACGCCGCATGGAAGAATTGGGTACGGTGGGCGGGATTACGTTCGTGGATGACTTTGCGCATCATCCAAGCGCAATTGCTGAGACCCTGGCGGCTGTTCGTGACAGATATGGCAACCGCCGGATTATGGCAGTGTTCGAGCCGCGTTCCAACACGACGGTTCGGAAGGTCTTTCAATCGGAGATCGCCGAGGCTTTTCGGCGGGCAGACGTTGTCTTCATCGGTCCCGTGCATCGGATCGATCGGATACCGCCTGAAGATCGCCTGGACATATCCTGGATCATTAACTATTTGGAATCATCAGGCTTATCGGCAACTCATCGCGACAAGTTCGATGACCTCATGTCCGCGATTCAGTCGCGGATGCGCGATGGTGACGTCGTCGTATTCATGAGCAACGGTTCGTTGGGAGGTATCCCGAGTCGCTTGTCATCACCCAGCGGCTCGTAATCCAGCGCCCCATGGGACTGAGGAACGGGGCATGAGGTCGCGAGGGGTGATTATGGACAATCAGGACAAGGTATTGACGTGTGCGACGTGCGGCAGATCGTTCACGTTCACGGTTCGGGAACAGGAGTTCTATCTCGAGAAGAAATTCATCGAGCCGAAACATTGCCGGGAATGCCGGCAGCAGCGCAAGGTCAGGCGTCAGGCTCTTGCCAAAGAAGTTCCGGTTGGCACCGAGCCGGGAACTTCGCGCTCCTTGTTCGAAGTGATCTGCGCGGAGTGCGGCAAGCGAACGCAGGTACCGTTTAAGCCCCTCACCGGCAAACCCATTCTATGTAGAGACTGTTTTGTTCAAAAAAAGCGCCACGTAGGCGGCGATGGTGTCGGTATACCCTTCACTCAAGAGATTGAGCCTGTTTTCAAGGAAAAATCGTTACCGCAGTTGACATCAGAACCGAAGCCGGATGGAGACCATCAGACTCCCCAGACTGCTGAACCGGAGGCTCAGGAACTGGGGACATCTGCCCGAGATGAGGATTCCGACGCCTCCGATGACGAGGTGGATATCAGGGCAGACGGGAAACCGAAATCTGAGGTCAGTATCGTAACGCCATTAGATGACGATGGATCATTAGACGGCAAGGGATCAAGTGGCGATGAGGAGGGCGCGACGACCCGGGATAGAGAATAGACGGATTGACGATACTTCATTGCACAATGTGGTGTCGGGTGTCCTCACCCGACACGACGTCGTCAGACATCACGTCTGACGGTACCGGGAATGGTTGTGTCCCTGGTGGGCACCGCGGCCTTCAAAGCCGTTTGCGGGGCTGTAAAGGTCCTGGCTGGGTTCGATTCCCAGACATTCCCGCACCCAAGGTCAATGGCGGTCAGCCGCTGCGCTGATTGCTTTTGGCTTTTTTTGTTTTGCGCCAGCCGGAAATGCTGGAATGTAACATTGGCATGTTGCCCATCGTCGATGCACGGGCGAGACGCCCGCGCTACGGTCTCTCTGTTTTGTGACATGGGCATCTTACCTGAATCTGAGGGCAGACAAGGATTTGACTTCTTGAGCCTGCTCTGGCGTCGATTGTCAGGACTCAACAGGTCGGACACTACAAACAAAGTCAGAATTTTGTTGAAAATGTCGCAAGAATTCGCTATGTTATAGTATTGGGTTTGATACTTTTTTCACACAGATCCTTCCTTTGGCATGGACATCCTACCCATGGTTGTGGCACGGGCGTCCCGCCCGTGCCACAAATTCTAAATTGCTGATTTGAAAAATGCTCGTTGTCTCCAGGAGAATCCTGCTATGAAAACCCGAATTGTGGCAAGGGCATGCTGCCCACGGTTATTGCACGGACGTCCCGCCCGTGCCACACGATCCGAATTGCTAATTCGAAAATCGGTGCTAGGGCTCTTGTTTCTGACGCTGGCAATTGGTGGCTGCCTGACGAGTTGCGGTAAAGGTAAGCAGCCAACGCCCAAGTCCACCACCGAGACTGTGCAGATTCCTCCTGGCGCTGATCCTTCGGTTCCGGCGGAATTAGGCGGCGCTGGATTCACGGGTGAAGGGTGGCAGACCAATACCGGCTTCGAGTTGATGGGCGATCCGAAAGCGCTGAAAGGTGGATCGTTCACCATGGCGATGTACGAATTCCCTTCCACACTCCGCACCGAGGGGAAGGATGCCAACACCACCGTAAACAGCCTGTTCTCCGGCATGATCTACGAAAGGCTGCTGACGCTCCATCCGACGACTCTGGAGTTCGTACCTGCCTTAGCCACCCACTGGAAGATTTCCGACGACAAGATGACTTTCTGGTTTCGCATCAATCCTGACGCTCGCTGGGCGGATGGTCAGAGGATCACGGCTCAGGACGTCATCGCTACCTGGAAATTGCACGTGGACGAAGGCATCCTGGCGCCTTATGACAACATCTTGTATCGAAAGTACGAAGAGCCCGTGGCAGAGAGCATGTACATCGTCCGGGTTCGTTGCAAGGAATTGAATTGGCGCCATTTCATCTATTTTGGCATCAGCATGACTATTTTCCCGGAACACATCATCGGGAAATTGACGGGCGCCGACTATCTCAGAGAATATCAATTCAAGATGTTGCCCGGATCCGGTCCCTACACCCTGGACGAAAACGATATCGTGAAGGGCGTGTCTCTGACTCTGAGACGCCGTGACAATTACTGGGCAGAAACCGACCGACGTAACATCGGTCAAAACAATTTCGATCGAGTCAAATTCACCATCGTGCAGGACGAACGGCTTGCGTTGGAAAAGTTCAAAAAAGGTGAGATCGACTTCTATCCCGTGAGTCGTGCTTCTTGGTGGGTCCAAGAGTTCTGTGGAAATGCCGATGGCTGCTCCACTTATGCCGATATTCACCGAGGATTAATCCAAAAGCGGAAGGTTTTTACCGACAATCCGCAAGGCACCATCGGCTACGCGTTCAATCAGAGAGTTCCGCCGTTCGACGATATCCGCGTCCGCAAGGCATTCTTCTACCTGCTGGACCGCGATAAGCTCATCGACAAGCTTTTCTACAACGAATATCTTCCATTGGATTCTTATTTCCCGGGAAGTATCTACGAAAATCCACATAACCCTATCTACAAGTATGACCAGGAAAAGGCGGTGAAATTGCTGGCTGACGCCGGTTGGAAAGATCGTAATCCCGAGGGGTGGTTGACCAAAGATGGGAAGGTGTTTGAGTTGACACTTACGTTCGACACCCCCAGCATGGAGAGGATTTTCACGGTGTACCAGGAAGACCTGAAGAAGGTGGGCATTAAGCTTGATCTCCAACAATCCACTTCCGCAACTCAGTTCAAGATGGTGAACGAGCACAAATTCCAGATCACCTTCCAGCAGTGGACAGGGCTTCTGTTCCCGAATCCGGAGAGCTCGTTCCATTCCAACATGGCGGATCCCGAAAATACTACCAATATCACCGGTGTGAAGGAGGCAAGGATTGACAGCATCTGCAAGGTGTACAACGTCACCTTCGATCAAAAGGAACGCGAGAAGCAGATTCAGGAAATCGACGGCATTCTGACGGATGTGGTTCCCTATGCATTGGGTTGGGTGGGACCTTTCCAGCGAATTGCGTTCTGGAATAAGTTCGGTTATCCTGAGTACTATATTTCGCGCATCGGGGATTTCCAAGATGTCATTGGTCTGTGGTGGTACGATCCGGAAAAAGACAAGCAGTTGGAGGCAGCTAAGCGGGACAAATCCATTCAACTGCCGGTGGGCGAGACCATGTCCAGGTATTGGGTGGATTACGACAAACGGATGAAGGCGATGAAAGGGGTTTGACCTCTGCGCATTGTGGCAGGGGCGTTCCGTCCGTGCGAAGGGCATGGGCAAGATGCCCATGCGACGTTGGTGGTGTCAGGTGTCCTCACCTGACATATAATCGCGAGGATGAGACGAGGAGCTGACTGATAGATGACCAGCTATTTTATCCGCAGATTTCTACTGATTATCCCGACATTTATCGGGATTACCCTGCTGTGCTTCACCATCATGCAGATTGTTCCTGGAGGACCTCTGGAACAGGAGATAATGAAGCTCCGCATGGGATTAGCTGCTCGGGGGGAAACCGCAGTGGGAGCAGGAGGAACCGGCACCGGAGCGATGGAGATCCCTCAGGAAGCCATGGATGAGATGAAGAAGTTCTATGGTTTCGACAAACCGATTCATATTCGGTATCTCCGGTGGATTTCAAATCTGGCGCAATTGGATATGGGGAATTCTTACGTGTTTGGGGAGCCGGTGTGGAAGGTCATTTTCGAGCGATTCCCGGTGTCTGTGTACTTCGGTTTGATTGGATTTATCCTCGCCTATTCGGTCTGCATCCCCCTGGGAGTATACAAAGCCATCAGGCATGGCAGTCCGTTCGATTTCCTGTCCAGTTTCTTGGTATTCCTGGGGTATTCGATTCCGGGGTGGGCGTTGGGCGCCATTCTCTTGGTGCTTCTGGGCGGCGGCAGTTTCTGGAATGTGTTTCCTCTGGGAGGTTTCCGTTCCGAGTATTGGGAAAGCCTTTCGCTCCTTGGAAAGATCTGGGATCAAGTGTGGCACACTATCCTGCCGGTGCTCGCTTACATGGTGGGTTCGTTTGCGACGTTGACGGTGCTGACCAAGAATTCCCTGATGGAAAATCTGGGTCAGGACTATGTTCGTACCGCATTTGCCAAGGGATTACCTGAGAAACGGGTCATCTTTGTTCACGCGCTTAAGAATTCATTGATTCCCATCGCTACAGGCTTGGGGCATCTGTTGTCTTTGATTATGGCAGGCTCCTATCTGATTGAGTACACGTTTAACATCAACGGGATGGGTCTTCTGGGATTCACGTCCATTGTCAGACGGGACTATCCGGTGGTGTTGGGGATTCTGGTCATTGATGCAGTACTCCTTTTGACCGGAAACATCATCTCAGACATCTTCTACGCGTTGATCGACCCCAGGATACGGTTCAAATAGGTGTGCGCGGGCGTGACCGTGCTGTCGAGTCTCCGTACTCGACAGCTAATATCCCGTTTATCTTGGTTTATAGTGTCGACTGCAGAGAGTCGACACCACGCAGAAATGGTGGTGCACGGGCGGGATGCTCATGCGACGTTGGTGGTGTCAACTCTCCGCAGTTGACACCATTGCTGCCACCTGCAGAGAGGCGGCAGCACTATCAATATGTGCAGATTGCCCATGCGACGAGCAGGCTAATTCATGAGTAACGAAGTCTCAGTCTCCATTTTTCGGAAACGGCTGCGCAAGTTCAAGACTTTGAAACGGGGATACTATTCCTTCCTGTTCCTCGTTGCCTTGTACTTTGTCTCATTCTTCAGCCCGTTGCTTATGAACAACAAAGCGTTGATCGTTCATTACGACGGAAAAACCTATTTTCCCGTTTTCAAATACTTTCCTGGAAAAGAATTCGGGCAAGAGGTTTATGGGGAAGCCAACTATCGACTATTGAGGGAGACCTTTAAACAGGAAGGTAGAGGCAACTGGGTGCTGATGCCACCGTACCCGTATTCACCTTACGAGCATTTGCTGGATTTGCCGGGTCAACCACCGCATACACCATCAGCGGCGCATTGGTTCGGCACCGATACCTCCGGCCGGGATGTCTTTGTCCGGCTTGCCTACGGATTCACTATTTCTATAACCTTTGCACTGGTAGCATTGCTGCTGGATTACGCCATCGGGATTGCTGTCGGTTCGATGCTGGGGTATTTCGGAGGCAAATTTGACATTACGGTGCAGCGCTTCGTTGAAATTTGGATGGCGATGCCGTTCTTGTACACCATCATGATTGTCAGTTCTATCGTCAAACCTAATCTCCTCTTATTAGTGTTCCTCCTGGCGTTGTTTGGGTGGATGGGAATGACCTTTTATATCCGAGGCGAGTTCTATCGGGAAAAAGCCAAGGACTATGTGTCAGCAGCCATTTCGATGGGTGCCACCGACCGCGCCGTGATCTTCAAGCATATCCTTCCCAATGCTCTGACTCCGGTCATCTCGTTTGCGCCGTTCACCGTGGTGGGCTATATCGGCGCCCTGGTATCGCTGGATTATCTTGGTTTTGGACTGCCGCCGCCAACGCCAAGTTGGGGGCAGATGGTTCAACAAGGGATGCAGAATATTTTCGACTGGTGGCTGGTGTTTTTCCCGCTGGGGGCGCTGTTCGTGACGCTGCTCTTGGTGGTCTTCATTGGGGAAGCGGTTCGGGAGGCATTCGATCCTAAGGTCTTTTCGAGGCTCAGATAATGCCCAGGAAGAAGCTGGTAGAAGTCAAGGGACTGAAGACATATTTCGACACCGAAGCCGGAGTTGCCAAGGCAGTGGACGGAGTGGATTTCGACGTGTTCGAAGAGGAGATCCTGGGCATCGTGGGTGAGTCCGGTTCCGGCAAATCGGTCACCGCGTTATCCATCACGAGGCTGATTCCCAGCCCGCCCGGCAGGATAGTAGGCGGCGAGATCCTATTCAAAGGTCGCGACCTCCTGAAACTAACCTACGATCAGTTGCACGACATCCGCGGACGCGAAATCTCCATGATATTCCAGGAGCCCATGACGTCCTTAAACCCAGTATTCACGATTGGGATGCAGCTTCGGGAAGTCATTATTCAGCATGAGAAAGTGACCAAAGATGAAGCCCACCGACGATCCATCGAACTATTGGAATCGGTGGGGATTCCTGACAGCCGGAAACGGATGAAAGATTATCCGCATCAATTTTCCGGCGGTATGCGCCAACGGGTGATGATTGCCATGTCGCTGGCGTGCAAACCATCGCTCCTCATCGCCGATGAGCCCACAACGGCTCTCGACGTCACGATCCAAGCTCAGATCATAGAGTTGATGTTAGCGATGAAGCAGAAGCACACCGGAGCCGCTATTATCCTGATCACTCACGACCTAGCGGTCATCGCAGAAACGTGCCAGCGGGTGATTGTGATGTACGGCGGCAAAATCCAGGAAGCTGCCGACGTCGGTCCGTTGTTCGAGAAGCCTTTGCATCCTTACACGCAGGGTTTGATGGGCTCGATTCCCAATCCGGAACAGGAAGTGAAGGGTCGGTTGAAAGCGATCCGCGGTATGGTGCCCAGTATCATCGATTTGCCGCTGGGTTGCAAATTCTGCACCCGATGTGATTCCAAATTGGCAATCTGTGACACAGTGGAACCGGAGTTGCGCGAAGTCCAATCCGGTCGCTGGGTACGCTGTCATCTGTTCTAATGTGATCATTCTCACGGCAGTGCTGCAGGGTGTCCTCACCCTGCGGTCTTTTCCCCCCTTCTATTGAAGGGGGGATTAAAAGGGGGGTTGATCCAGCCGCACCTGGACACTACTCTGCGCACATAACACTTCGCTAAGAATACGGCAGTGCCGTCGGGTGTCCCCACCCTGTGGTCTTTTCCCCCCTTCTATTGAAGGGGGGATTAAAAGGGGGGTTGATCCAGCCGCACCTGGACACTACTCTGCGCACATAACACTTCGCTAAGAATACGGCA
>Ga0153916_10000294_pt1 | contig 32485 bp, 43 predicted proteins | sample Opewatmetagenome_FD_109642 | JGI IMG/M metagenome (GOLD analysis project Ga0153916, IMG submission 109642) | Freshwater wetland microbial communities from Ohio, USA - Open water 3 Core 3 Depth 4 metaG | ecosystem: Environmental > Aquatic > Freshwater > Wetlands | place: USA: Ohio, Lake Erie...
CGACGCCAGGAGGGCGTCTGCGCGCCGGCGCCGAACCCATACGAGGAGCGGGCGGTCGAACTCTTCGCGACGGCCGTCGCCGCCTATGCCGAGGTCTCCGGAATGCTCGCGCAGAACCAAACCGCTCGACGGCTCGACCAGCCGCCAGTCTATCTCGAGGAAGACTTCGGCGCGATCGCTGACGGCCTGCGAGCCGACATGAAGAGGAAGCCATGACCCCGACCCAACGGAAGCTTCTCGAGTATCTGACGAAGTACATCGGCGACCACGGCGGCGAGGCGCCGACGTTCAACATGATGAAGGACCATCTCGGGCTCCGAAGCAAAAGCGGCATCCATCGACTGCTCTCCGCCCTCGAAGAGCGCGGGAAAATTCGCCGCCTTCGCAACCGCGCGTGGTCCATCGAGCTGCTCGACCGCCAGCACGCGCTCGGTCCTCAGATGTCCGCGCGTCTCGACGAGTATTGTCGGGCGACCGGCGAGCAACACGTCGCCGTCATCACCGCCGCGTTCCTCGACTACTTCGCCAGCCATCCGGTCGGGAGGCGCGAATGACCCAGGCGGTCGCCGAAGACCTCTTCTCGTTCGCCGCCGCCGAGGCGGTCGTCGACGAGATGCCCGACGGCGTCCCGGTCGAGGTCTGCCTTCTGTTCGAGAAGCTCGCGCTCGAGGTCCGGGCGCTCGGCTTCGAGCGATACTCGGCGCGCGCGATCATCCACCGAATCCGGTGGCACGAGACCATCGAGAAGGGTAACCGCGAGTTCAAGTGTAACAACAACTGGACGCCGGCGATGGCCCGGTGGATTGCCGCGAAACACCCTCACATGGCGGAGTTCTTCGAGCTCCGGGAAAGTCCGAACCGATGACGAGGCCTATCGACCCGCAACAGGCCGAGCTCGAGGCCGTCGAGCAGCAGCTCGTCGAATGGAAGCGTCGAGCGAAAAATTACGGCCAGCACGGAATGAAGACGCCGCCGCACGTCGAGCGGCGAATCGACATGCTCAAGGCGGACGCCCGCTTGCTCCGCGAACAGATGACCCGAAGGGAAACGAGATGACCTACCAGATACCGGAATCGATAACGAAGCGTCATACCGCCATCGTCGGAATGACCGGGTCGGGCAAGTCGTCGACCGAGCGGCTCATCGTCGAACTCGTCGTCGCCCAGGGCGCGCGCGTCTGCGTTCTCGACACGGTCAAGTCGGATTGGTGGGGTATAACCTCGAGCCGGAACGGGAAGGCGGCCGGCCTCCCGTTCAAGATCCTCGGCGGCCCTCGCGGTCACGTCAACATCGGGGAGAAGGACGGGAAAATCATCGGCCAGTTGGTCGGCTCCGGGAAGCTCCCGCTCTCGATCATCGACATGGCCGACTTCGGGCCCGGCGGCCTGCAACGGTTCTTCGCCGACTTCGCCGCGTCGATGTGGAAGAACACGAAGGGCGTCGTCTACCTCGTCATCGAGGAGGCCCACGAGGTCGCGCCGAAGGAGCGCGCTGGCTTCGGCGCCGAAAACATAGCGATCCATTGGGCGAAGAAGCTCGCGACCGGAAGCCGAACGAAGGGCATCCGACTCGTCGTCGCGACGCAACGCGTCCAATCGCTCCACAACGCGGTCCTCTCGAGCTGCGAGACGATCATCACCCACCGCATAGGGTTCAAGGACGACCAGGACCCGGTCATCAAGTGGATGAAGTCTAAAATCGGGAAGGAGAACGCCGCGCTCGTCGAGCGGGACATCGCCAACCTCCAGGACGGCGAGGGCTTCATCGCCGCCGGCGTCCCGGTCAAGATGTTCGAGCGCGTCAAGTTTCCGATGTTCAAGACATTCGATAACACGAAGACGCCGGAGAACGACGACGACCTGACCAAAATCGCGACCGCGCCCGTCGACGTCGGCGAGCTCAAGGCGATCATCGGTGAGGCCGTCGAGAAGGAGAAGGCCGACGACCCAAGGGCGCTCCGCGCGGCCCTCCTCGCCAAGGACCGGAGAATCGCGGAGCTCGAGCGCACCGCCGGTACCGCGAAGTCCGCTCCGCCGGCGGCCGACCCGGCGGCGCTCGAGACGGCGGAGAAGCGCGGCTTCGAGCGGGCGAAGAAGGAGGCGGCGACGGCCGCTCGAGACCTCATCATCGCGGCGGCGGCCGACATCGAGAAGATGGTTCAGCCGTTCGCCGAGACGACGACGAAGGCCGTTCACGACTTCCGGGTCGCGGCCGCCGACCGGCTCAAGGACCTCGTCCGGACGAAGCAGGCCGAGCTCGCGACGGCATGGGCGCCGTCGGTCGTGGGTCGCGCGCTGCGCGGCGAGGACGTCGGCGTCGGCCGCGCGAAGCCGCCGGAAGCACCTCGACCGGCGCCGCCGGCTCGCGACATGTCCAAGGTCGTCTATGACGTCGACCTTCCGGCCGCCGCCCGCGAGATGCTCGTCGTCCTCGACACAAACCCGCCGGTCAAGCGGAGTTGGAGCCAGGTCGCGTCGCTCTCCGGTCGGAAGGCCCGCGGCGGGTCGTTCAACAAGGCGAAGACCGCGCTCCAGGCGAGCGGCCTCATCGTCGAGGCGAACGGCCTCATTCAAATCCGGGAGCCGTCCGCGTCGGCCGTCGACGGCAACCTGCCGCCGGCGGAGCTCGTCGAGATGTGGGCGAGCCGGCTCTCGGGCGGAGCCCCGAAGGTTCTCCGCTATCTCTTTGAAATCGGCGGCCGGGCCAACCAGCTCGACGTCGCGTCCGCTCTCAATATCCAACCGAAAGGAGGGTCTTGGAATAAGGCCTGGAAAGAACTCCGCGACAACGACATCGTCGTCGTGACGTCCGGCGAGGCGAGCCTCACCGAAATGTTTTCACCCAACTAGACCACCCACCGGAGAAGAACCATGAAGACCGCTACCGCGTCCCCGACCTCGAGCGAGGTCGTCAAGCTCTCGCAACTCACCATCGACCCGGTCAACGTCCGGAAGACCAATCGAGGCGCCGAACCGAAGTTCGCCTCGAGCATCGCGAAGCGCGGCGTCCTCGCCCCGTTTACCGTTCGCCGCGACGTCAAGTCCGGATTCTTCCTCGTCACCGACGGCGGCGAGCGGCTCCAGGCGCTCCAATACCTGCGCAAGAACAAGAAGACCGCGAAGGGCGTCCTCGTGACCGACGACTTCAAGGTCAAGGTCGAGGTTACCGACCGCTCCGACGCCGACGCCCGGTCGACGAGCCTCGCGCTTAACCTAATCCGCCACGACATGCATCCGGTCGACGAGTTCGAGGCGTTCGCCGCGATGGTCAAGGACGGCGCGACCCTCGAGGACATCGGCGATGAATATAACCGGAAGCCGGCCGAGGTTCGACAGGCGCTCTCGCTCGCGTCGATCGCACCCGAGATTCGCGCGGCGTGGCGCGAGGGCAAGCTGAACGGCGCGGCGGCCGAGGCCTACGCGCAGACCCAGGACCTCGAGCATCAGGTCCGTATATTCAAAAAGCTCAAGGGTCGCGCCGGCGAAGCGTGGTCGGTCAACCAGGAGGTTCGCGGCGCGAACGAGCATCGAATTGGCGTCCTGCTCAAGCTCGTCGGCCAGAAGGAATACGAGGCGGCCGGCCATCAGGTGAACACGTCTCTCTTCGTCGACGACGACCGCCAGCCGGTAACCGTCAACAACGTCCCGGCGCTCAAGGCGATGGCCGCGAAGAAAGTCGAGGCCGAGTGCGAGCGGCTCAAGGCCGACGGTTGGGGGTGGGCTATCCCGAAGGACGAAGCCCCGCGCGACATCTACGCGTGGCGCCGCCTTCCCGACGGCAAACCGACCGCCGACATGAAGAAGCTCGCCGGCTGCACGGTGAACGTCTCCTTCAACGGAACGCTCGAGGTCGAGCGCGGCTACCTCAAGCCGGGCGTTAGCGTCAAAATCGAGAAGACGGCCGCGCAGAAGGCCGCCGCCCGCAAGGCCGGCCCGACGAACCCGGGCATCATCTCGGCCGCGCTGACCTCTCGCATGTCCGAGGCGCTTACATCGGCGACGGCGACCGTCGTCTCGGCGGCCGACCCCGACATGGTCTTGCGCCTCGCCATCGCCGGGCTCCTCTGCTCGACTGGCTTCGGCTCGAGTTCGCCGATTTGCCTCAAGCACTCGGGGATGCTCAGCCGCAAGGACGAGGACGCCGACGACGACCGCGACTTCGCGAAGGAGCTCGCCAAGCTCGCGAAGGTCGGCCGACCGGCCCTGCTCAAGCAGTTCGCCGCGCTCGTCGGAATGTCGGTCGACCTCACGAGCCACCACTCGGACCGCCGGCTCGACGTCGCCGGTGACGGGGAAGACGACGACGGGACGGCCGCCACGCTGGTCAACTTCGTCCCGCAGAAGGACCTCCAGAAGGCGCTCCTCGCGACATTCAACGTCGACGACTACTTCGAGAATGCCCCGGGAGCTCTCGCGCTCGCGGCCATCGCCGACATGGGCTTGACCCCGCTTAAGAACGTCAAGAAGGCGGCCCAAGCCAAGATGGCGGCCGACCACGCGAAGAAGCTCGGGTGGCTCCCGCCGCAACTCCGGACGAAGGGCTATACCGGACCGAAGTCGAAGCCTGCGGCGAAGAAGAAGGCGAAGGCCTCAAGCCGGAAGAAGCGCGCGTGAAGAAGCGCGCCGTCGTCCTAACGACCGACGCGCACCGACCCGCCTTCGACGACTTCGCCGACGCCATGCGCGCGGCGGAGTCGAACGAGGGCTGGCGGTCGTCGGAGGTCCTACGCAACTTCCTCGAGGCCGCGTACTTCGCCGTGCGCGGCCGCTTCCTCCTCGGCGAGGTCTGGAAGGCGAACGAGGCCGACTACATGAGAATCGTCGAGACGTGCCGGAAGCCGAGCGAGACGATGGGCGCTCTCGCGAAGATGCTCGCCGCGACGACCCGCGCGCTCTTAACCGAGCCGGTCGACTTTATCGGCCCGGTCTTCTCCGAGCTCTCGGCCGACGCCGGGATGGGCCAGTTCTTCACGCCCTATTCCCTCTCATACATGATGGCGAAGATGACCCTCGGCGACGACCCGCGCTCGATGATCGGCGAGAAGGGCTACGTCTCGATGATGGAGCCGGCCTGCGGCGTCGGCGGGATGATCCTCGCGACGAACGTCGCGCTGCGCGAGGCCGGGTTCGACGTCGCGCGCGAGGTCCACTGGACGGCCGTCGACGTCGACCGGCGGGCGTTCTGCGCCTGCTACCTTCAACTCGCGCTGACCGACGTTTCGGCGGACGTCTACCGGGGAAATTCGCTCGGACCGCTCGAGAACCTCGTCGGGTGCCGAACGCCGGCGGCGATGTTCTTTCCGAAGCGATTGCCGAGCGATGGCGCGGCGCGGCCGGTCCCTCTCGAGGTCGAGCCGCCGGCGGCCGTCGCTGGCCCGAATCCTGAGCCGCCCCTACAGTTAAATTTGTTTTGAAGGAGGAACCTATGACCAAAACTATCGGCGAGAAGCTCGTCGACGACGTTCTACCAACCGCACCACGTTCCGAATTGGCGACGGCCATCGACACCGCAATCGCGGCCGCAGTTCAACGCGGCTTCAAGCTCGGCTTCGAACACGCGGTCGAGGGCGGCCACGAGGCCGCGCGCCAGGTCCCGGAGCTCGCCGGCAAGGAGCCGCTCGTCCTCTACTTCGACAACGAGGCCGACCGCCGAGAGATGGTCGACGCCATCCACGCGGCGAAGCCAGGGCTCGTCGAGGCCCATTGGCCGAGCAAGTCGTGACCCGTCCGCCGAAGCGGCCGCGCCCAGGAATGCCTCCGGCGAGCGTCCGCGTGGTCGTCGCGCTGCGCCAGCTCGCGGGCTTCGGCGCGTCGGAGGCGCTTACGACGCGAGGCGACGGCGAGAAGGTCGACGCGTTCCTCGAGCGCCTACTCCTGGGCCTCGCCCTCTATATCGGCTGCGAGCGCGAGGATCTTCGGCTCGACCACGAACCGATGCTCCGGCGCCGGGCCTACGACCCGACCGTCACGAAGGTCGCCGACCGCTATACGCCGCACGCCCATGACGCCGGGTGCCTCCTCTACCGGCCGCAGCCTCCGGAGTTCGCCGGGAGCCACCACGTCAAGACGAACGTCCGCGGCGAGCACGGCCAATACTCCGACGTCGTCCTCGCGAAGCGCGAGCGCCGCCTCGAGCGACGCGAGCTGCTCGCGGCCGTCGCCGGCACGCCCATCAATGCGTTCGCGGCCGTCGCCGGACCGAAGCGCAAGTTCACTTTTCCCGTCAATAAATCGAAGCCGAAAAAGAAGTGGCCCTCGCGCCCCTTCCCGACCGGCCGGAAGTTCGACACCAGGAGGAAGACACCATGATGCGCGCTGCCGTTCTATTCGACGAGCGAGACCGGAAGCTCGGGGTCGCCCGGGTACCGGACGCGACGCTCGTCATCGAACACGAGGGGCGGTTCTTCTTCCGCGACCAGGTCGCGGTCCGGCTCGCCGGCGGCGGAATCGGCGCGAAGTTCGTCGAGCGCGAGCCGGTCGTCCGCAACAAGCTGGAGCCGGCCTGATGATCGAGCACCCCGACGACTTTATGGAGCAGGCTCGCCTCACGCTCGTAACTGGCCTGAAGTTTAAGCAACGTATGAAGGATCGCGGTTTAACCGTTGCTCAGTCTATATGCCCGAAGTGCGGGAACCGGCTCGACGCCGCGCTCGTCGGCAGGAAGGGCCATTTTCATATGCTCTGCCGGACGCTCAACTGCCTCGCGATGATGGAGTAGCTTTTATGTCGAACTATTCCCCCGACCAGCCAATCGTCAAAGGCGCCGACGTGATTTACCCCCCGACCGGGCTCGCCGGCGAGTACGCTCCGCTCGCGACGAACCCCTACGTCGGCTGCGGGCACGGCTGCAAATATTGCTACGTCCCGCTCGTCTCGAAGCAGCCGCGCGCCGAGTTCAACGCGGGCGCGGTCGAGCGGAAGGGCTACCGCGAGCGGTTGCTGAACGACCTCAATCGCTACGAGCGCGCCGGCGAGCTCAATCATCAGGTCATGCTCTCGTTCATGACCGACCCCTATCACCCGGGCGACTCGAGCCTGACGACCTGGACCCTGCGCGCGCTCGCCGGCCGAGGCCTCGGGTTCTGCACGCTCACGAAGGGCGGCGCGCGGGCGCTCCGCGACCTGCCGCTCTTCCGGCCGGATCGCGACGCGTTCGCCTCGACGCTGACGTCGCTCGACGACGCGTTCTCGCTCAAGTGGGAACCGGACGCCGCACTCCCCGGCGACCGAATCGCGACGCTCCGGCGGTTTCACGAGGCGGGCATCTTCACCTGGGTCTCGCTCGAGCCGACGCTTGACGCGGCCGCGAGCCTCGCCATCGTCGAGGCGACCTGCGGCTTCGTCGACCTCTTCAAAATCGGGAAGGCAAACTACCTCAAGGGCTACGGCGCCGACACAGACTGGCGAGACTATACCCTCCGGATGGTCGATGCCTGCCAGACGTTCGGCGTCCTCCACTATATCAAGAAGGACCTCCAGGAGTTCTTGCCGGCCGGCTACCCGAACCCGCTCCGCGTCGAGCAACACCGATAAAAAAAAGGGCCACTCAATGAAGAGCGGCCCAAGTCTAGGGAGGAAACGCCCAAGGAGGGCAACGGTATCGCTACCGCATAACGCGGTTGTAGGCCGGCGCGCATGAACTCGCAAGGAGAGAATGATGAACTCAGGAATCGCGTTGCTTCTTCTCGTCGCCCTCGTCGTCTACGGTGCCGTCTCCGAGGCACGGCGGCGCGGTCGGATGACGCCGGCGGAACGCACGGCCGAGGACGAAGAGGTCCGGAAAGAAATGCTGATCTGGTGACCAACCCGAAGGAGGAGACGATGCCGGAAAAACTTACGCCGCAGACACTCGTCATCATGGCGGTGGCCGTCCTCTCGACGGTTCTTCCGCCGAAGCAAGCCACGAGGCCGGTCGACCGCCCGGCGATCGCGAAGAGAGCTCCCTGCGAACCGCCGAAGAGATGGGTCGAGGTCCGCCCACTCGCGGACGACGCCGGCGAGCCGTCGCCGCTGGTCTGCAAATGATAAAGCCGGACGCCGACCCGATGCTCGTCGACTGCATCTCATCTCACGATGCCTGCACCTGGACAAAGCGGGCCTACGCTAAACCGTGGCCCGAAGCCGTGACCAAGATGCGAGAACTCGAGGCGAGGGGTCTTCTCCGGTTCGTGAGCCTACATCGAGAGCAAGGAACCGGCGCTATGATTCGGCGGTCGACCATAACCGAGCGCGGTCTCGCCGAAATAGGAGCCAGCCGGGTTCTCGGGCTGGCTCCTTCTGTCTAAAGGTCGGGGCGCGCCGCCGGCGGCGGGTCGTCCGGAAGCTGCGGCGCCATCAGGAGCGCCAGGACGAAGACCACCGCGCCAATCAAAAGAAGCCAGCCCTTCGGGGTCATCGTCGACTCGCCGCGACGCGCGCTCGGACCTCGCGGTGGGCGACGCGGCCGCGGGCGTGGTGGCTGGCGACCTTCCTACCGTGCCGACGCGCGGCGAGCAGGCCGGAGCTCCCGCGAGCCTCGCAGACCGACCCCGAGGCGATGGCCTGGACGTGGCCGTAGTCCGGCCGCCGACACCAGACGCCGCCCTCGAACAGGCCGTGCCTCGAGGCGATGGCCGCCATCTCGACCGGGCCCGGAAGGTTGCAGTTCCTCGCCCCGCTGACGTGACCCCGATGATCCTGGCAAACGTCGAGCGCCGAGCCGCAGGGGTGCTGGCTCCCGACCGAGCACCGGCCCCGGCGGTAGCCGCCCATATAGTAGACCGCCGCGCCCCGCGCCTCGAGGTCGTCGACGTAGGCCTGGAACACGCCCGACCACCGGGGGGAGACGCGGGCGGTCGCGCCGGTCTTCCCCGAGCGGACGACGCCGGAACCGGCCTCGACCGCCGGAGCCGCGACGGCGGCCGTCGACTTCGTTTCGGGGGCGGCGCGGCCGGGCGGGGGCGGGCGGACGCTGCGGCGTTCGACTTGACGGGCCTTCCGGAGCGCCGGCGGCGGGGAGGCCTCTCTACGGGCTCGGGAGACGGTTTGGACGGGGCAGACCCGGTCGCCGCAAAAGGCGGTCACCGTGGAACCGGGCGGGCCTCTGTCGAGGGTCTTCGCCTCCGAAGGGGCGGCAAGCGCCGATAGGGTGAACAGGGCCAGCGCGAGGCCGGCGGTGCGCGTCATTTTCATGGCGTGAGCCCCTCCTTACAGGGCGAGTTCTCGGTGGGTCGCTTGCCCCGCCCCTCCTCCGGCGGAATGAGCCCGGACCGTCCGGGCGAGGCGCGACCATAGCTGACTCGGCTCGAGCTCGCCATCTGGCGGCGCACCATCGGAACTTCGCCCGGCACGCGTGCGTTGCCAGCACGGCGACGCGCTCGTCGCCTCGGGGAGAGACGTCGATGTCACTTTCAATGATCGTTCTAATTGTTCTGCTGGTCGTCTTGCTCGGCGCCGTCGGCCCGGCCGTCGCCCCGCACCGAACTCCGTGGACCTACGGTTATGGCTTCGGCCACGGCGGTATCAGCGCGGTCGGCGTCGTAATCGTAGTCGTCGTCGCGATGCTTCTTCTAGGCCGGCTTTAGTCGCCGGTTACGCCGCCGTCATAGCCGAGCGGGCGAACCCATCCTCGAGCTTCGACTTCCTTCTTCCGCTGGCGCAGCGCGACGATTCTCATCGTGATGATGAGGTCAATCGCGATGTTGATCGCGACGTTCGGCGACCATGGTGCCCATCCCTTGACGTGCGCGAAGTCGAGCGACCAGAGGAAGGCGAGGGCGAGCGCCGGGTACATGACCTTGCGGCCGTACCGGACGATTATGCAGTCGCGGTTTGAGTCGTGGTCGAGCCACGTCGCCTGCGACGCGTAAATCGAGACGACCATTCCGTAGAGCGCGGCGAGAACGTGCACCGCCGTCAGGTCAAATTTGTCGACGTACTCAAGCATCGGGCTTTCCTCCGGTGGCGGCCGTCGGGCTGTAGCGTTTGATCGCGTCCATGATCTTCTGGCAGATGACCATCGCGCCGAGGCCTAGGATGAACGTCGTCGCCCCCTGTCCCGTTCCGATGAGTTTCCCGGCGGGTTCCCCGAGATAGTTCGCGGTGAGCGCACCGGCGACGACCGAGCTCACCAAGGCGAGCGGGCCGACCTTCTGCATGACGATGGAACTCACGATGCCGCCCGAGGCACCGCCGACCAAATCCGAGACGCGAAGGCCGAAGTCAGAAAGAGCGCCCATCTTTAACTTACCCCCCAAAGGTTAACCGACCCCGAAGACGGTCAGCCCAGGTTCTCGCTGGCGCGCGCCCACCACCGTTCGGTCTCGTCGTGAGTCCATCCCGGAGGATCTACTCCGGCGATGTGCGCCGAGGCGGCCGCGAGCTCGCGGTCGGTGACCGGCGACGCGTCGCCGCGAACCTTCTTGAGTTGGCCGATGAAGTCCGAGAGCGTCTTGAAAAGCTCTGGCGCGGCGGCCTTCGCCGCGGCGAACGCCGCCGGCCCCTCGACGACCGCCTGTCGAAGAATCGGGATGGCGGCCTCGCCGTAGGGCTCGAGCTTCTGGATGATGGCGAGGACCGGAGCCGCGCCCGGGAAGGCGATGGACGCCGCCCCGAGCGCGAAGTTGATCAGCGTGCCGGCGGCGCTCACGGCTAACCGCCCGCCTTGACTTGATCGTAACCGGACTGAGCCGACGAGACGGCCTTCGCGACGGCGGCGGCCGTCGACGCGATGTCGGTCGGGACCTGGGAGCAGTAGCCGTTGATCGCCCCGTTGGCGGCGCCGAAGTATTGCTGCGCCTTGCCGCTGTTCGGGACGAAGGGCGCGATGAGCATCGCGTACTTCTGCAGGTCGGCGCATTTGGCGGCGACGGTCGGCGCGACGGCGGCGATGCTGCCGTTCACGGCGGCGACGTTCGTGTTGAAGTTGTCGGTCGCGGTCTTGATCTTCTCGACCGACGAAGACGAGCAAGCCGCCAGGGCGAGACCGGCGGCGGCGACGAGAACGAAGCGAAAATGTTTCACGTGAAGCAATCCTTCCTGGGTTTCGGACGGGGGGCTAGGCGGTGGTCGCGGGAGCGGTGACGTCGGTTGGCGTCACGGCGGGGTGCGTGGGGATGGTCGGGTCGACGAGCGCGGTCTCGATCCGGGCGTTGATCGCCTGGACGGCCTCGCCGCTCTTCGGGTCGAGGCCCATCGACTTGATGAGGTCGGCGCCGTGCGCCTGAACGTATTCGACGGTCTTCGCGGCGACCGCGTTCTTGACCTCGATTGGCGCCTTGCCCTCGAGGCTCTTCGAGGCCTGGGCGACCGCGAGGTTGAGGCCGTTCACGACGAGCTTGTTCAGCTGCTCCTTCTGCGCGTCGGAGACCTTGATGCCGGCGAGCTTGAGCAGCTTGACGACGAGGAGCGTGAGCGCGAGGCCTATGGAAACGCCGAAGGCCGCGTAGACCCATTGGATGACGTTGCTCGCGGCGGTCCCGCCGGAGACGGTGACCTCGTAGGCGGGAACGGCGGCGCCGCCGATGCCCATTGGCGGAATGACCGGTACGGGCGCGGCCGTCTGCGCGATCGCCGCGCCGGCGACGAGCGCGAGGCCGGCGGCGACGAGAAAGATTTTGGTGAATCGCATGGTGTTCTCCCCTCGGTCGGTGGTTCGACCGTTTTCGCTTCTACGACATCTCGGGGAGAAGCGCACCTATAGATTTAGGCCGCCCACATTTCGCGGTCGGTCGTTTAGGCCGGCTCGAGCTTCGCCCAGGTCGCGCCGCCGACGACCCCGTCGACGGTCAGGCCTTCCTTCTTCTGGAAAGCGTCGACCGCGAGCTCGGTCGCGCCGCCAAAGTCGCCGTCGACCTCGAGCGGCTTCTCGGTCAGATTGAGGTCGTTCAGGAGCTCTTGCAGGTCGCGGACCGCGCCCGACTTGTCGTCATCCTTCGAGCCCTTCCGGAGAACCGGCCGCTCGGTCTTCGCTGGAGCCTCGGCATGCGCGGCGGCGACGGCGAGGTCGAACTTCCACGGCGACGTGTCGTCGAAAATCTTCGGCGAGCCTTTGACCGAGACGTGGCAATGATGGTCGTGAGCGTTCGATCCGGTGTAGGGACGCCACACCCAGGGCGGGTGACCTTGGCCGGTGCCAGACGCGATCTTCTTGTTCGAGATGACGTACTTTATGCGCGGGTCTTGGCTCGCGAGCAGCGCGTTCGCGAGCTTCTCGGAGTCGATGCCGTGCGCGGGGTCGTTCGTAAAGTCGCGCGCCGTGACGACGCCGACGCCTTTGACGACTATGTAGGGATTGTGGTCGGAGCTCGCCTCGTGCTGATGACGAAGGTCGCCGATGGCGCCGTCGCTCGCCTTGCTTCGATTCGGCGATAGCGCGTTGATCTGCGCGAGAAGGACGTCGAGGGATTCAGCAACGCGCCAGTTCGACATGGACGGCCTCCGGGTTTTGCCTTCTTCGGCGTAGGCCCGGTTTTAGTTCGTCGGGAGCGACCGCGCAAGGCCGCCCCCGACGGTCGTCGGCCTAATTCGTCGAGACCTGAATCGTCAGCGGCGTGAGCGGCAGACCGAAGCCGGTCGAGAACGGGTCGTTGTCGTCGTAAATCGGGTTCGACGCGTTATAGGCGTTGTCCCATTGATACCCGACGTGAGCTCCGGCGCCCGGGTCCGACGCGAGCGTCAAGAGGACCATGTCGCCGATGGTCTGCGCGGCGTTCACCGCGATGGTCGACGAGTAGGAGGAGTTCCAGACGGTGAAGCCCGAGATGTTCGTCGTGTTGTTGAACGGCGACTTCGGATAGAGCGGCGCGCGATGACCGAGAATCGAGGCGGCGTTCGTCCCGAGCAAGACGAGGTTCGAGCTTCGGATGGCCGACGTGATCGACGGGCCCGACCCGGGACGGGTAAAGCCCGTCGCGCCGAGAAGCCGGAGCGCGCCGACCGCGCCGCGGTCGCCGTTCGTCTGATAGCTCGCCGCGTTCAAGTGCGTGCCGTCGACGTAGGTCAGGTCGTAGTAGCTCGGCCCGAGCGCGACGCCGGCCGCGCCCGAGAGCCCGTACCGGATTTGAGCCGCGTTGACGTAGGTCGACCCGGCTTGCCCGTAGGCGGCCTTCCCGGTCACCCACTGTTGCCACGGAAGCTGCGCGGCGGTCTTGCCGAAATGCGAGAGGATCATCGAGCGGAGCGACCCGAGTCCGGCCTCGTAGTCGCCGAGCAGGTTCGGCAACGACGACATGTAGTCCTGCTGGCCCTGATTGTATTCGATCAGGTCGGGGACGACGCCCGAGTTAGAGACCATCGTGTAGAAGAGGTCGAGCGGCGCGCCCGAGGCGGTATTCAGCCAGTAGTTCGCCGCCGGCGAGGCGTCGGCCGAGAGCAACGCCGACCCGCCGAAGCACGCGTTGTAGAGGCGGACGTTCGTCGCGCCCGTCGCCGTCTTGATCCGGTTCGCGTACTGAATCGCGCCGTTGCCGGTGACGGCCGTCCACGACGTCGAGCCGTTCGCCCACATGCTCGTTCCCGAGAGCGGCGTCGGCGGAGAACTCGAGACCGAGAACATCTCGGCGCAAAGCGATTGACCGACGAAGGCGATGGTGATGTCGACCGCCTTCGCGGAGGTCGAGCAAAGAAAAAGCGCCGCCACGAGGGCGACGCTGCGGAGTTTGTTTAACATAAGGTTCTTCCTTTGGTTGGCCGAGGCCTACTGGAAGAAGGCCTCGACGATCATCTTCCCGTCTGCGCCGGCCCCGCCGTTCGCGGACCCCCCGACGCCACCGGCTCCACCCGTTCCTACGGCGTAGGTGTAGGTGGCCGCCGGAGAGGTTAATTGTATTTTTGCGCAAGCTCCAGCCCCTCCGCCGCCACCGGAGTTCGGAGTGCCGGCCGAAGCCGCGCCGCCGCCGCCGGAGCCCGTCCCGGCCTGCCCGGCGGTACCGCCGCCGCCCGCCGACGCGCCGCCCGTACCGTTGCCGCCGAGGCAGGAAGTTCCGCCGTTGCCGCCGACCATCGAGGCCGGGCTGTTAGAGCCCGACGCGCCGACGCCGCCCGTCCACGTCTGCTGATTCGTAAACGAGCCGGAGCCCGACGTGGTACCGCCGGTGCCGACCGTGCCGGCGACGGTAGAACCGACGCCGCCGCCGCCCGCCGCATAGACCGGCGTGGTGCACGCCGCGCCGGTGGTATTCCAGCAGGTGTTTCCGCCCGCGCCGCCGTTCGCCACGCTCGCGTTCGACGCACCGCCGCCGCCCGCTCCGACCATCGTGATTCGGAGGTAGAGCGCCCCGGCCGGCGTCGTGTAGGTCCCGGACCCGGTAAGGACCTGGACGTTCGGCGTCGAGAGGAAGCTCGCGAACGAAGCGTTCCCGAGCGTGCCCGCGTTGTTGTAGAGCAGATAACCGTTCGTGCCGCTCGCGACCGTCGTCGTTCCGACCGAAATCGAGGCGGCCGCCGTTCCGATGGCGGTGATGACGCCCGACGTGCACGAGATGGTCGTCCCGTCGCACTTGACCGTGCCGGCGGTCGCCGACGGCGAGCCCGACGTGTTCGCGGCGTTCGGCAAGTTCGCGGTCGGGACCGTCCCCGTCCAGGTCACGAGCGAGGCCGCGACCGTGAATCCGGTCGTTGCCGAGCCAGCGCCGAGCGCGCCGACGGTCGTCAGCGACGAGGTCACGACGCTCGCCGCGAGCGTCGTCCCGGTCAAGCCGGAGGCGGGAACGGCCGCCGCCGTGATCGACGTGTTGCAGCCGAGGCCGGTGTTCGTCGTCCACTGGAGCGCGGACGCGGCCGTCGAGCAGCTCGGCGCCGCGATAGCCGTCGGCGACGCGCCGCCGCTCGTCGCGTTGGCAACGATGGTGTTCGCGGTCTGCGACGCGAGGTTGGTGAGCGCGACGAGGCCGGTCGCGGTGAACGCCGTCGTGACGGTCAGTCCGCCGTTCGAGTTGAGCGTCGTGAAGTTGCCGGCCGCGCGCGTCGTCGCCCCGATGGGCGTGTTGTCGATGGTCCCGCCGGTGATCGCCGCCGACGCGATCGACGCGCCGCTCGAGAGGACCATCGAGCCCGTTCCGGAGACCGAGTTCGAGAGCGTCACGCCGCCGTAGGTGAGCGCCGCGCTCAAGGTCGTCGCCGTCGTGTGGATGATCGCGCCGGTCGAGGCGTTCCCGAGCGTGATCGTTCCCGAGCCCTTCGCGTTGATCGTCAGGCTCTCGTTCGTCCCGCTCGAGATGGCGGCGAGCGCGACGCCGCCGGCGGCCGCCGCCGCCGTGATCTTGAGGCCGGTCACCGAACTCGCGACCGACGTGTCGACCTGGAAGGCCGGGTTCGTCCCGCCGGCGAAGCCGACGACGAGCGCGGTCGTCGCTTGCTGGACGATGGCAAGGTTGCCGGACGTCAACGTGACGTTCGCCGCGTTGACCGTCCCGGTGAACGTCGGGCTCGCGGAGAGCGCCATCGACCCGGTCCCGGTGACCGAGTTCGCCAGCGTGACTCCGCCGTAGGTGATCGCCGAGTTGAACAGCGTCGTCCCGGTGATCGCGAGGGCGTTCGCCCCGATGGTCGCGCCGCCGATAGCGAGCGACGTCGCCGAGGCGGTCGAGAGGACCGGCGAGCCGGTAAACGTCGGCCCGGCCGACAAGACCATGCTGCCGGTGCCGGTCACCGAATTGGCGAGCGTCACGCCGCCGTAGGTCATGGCGGCGCTGAACGTCGCGGCGCCGCTCCAGGTGATCGCGCCGGCGACGGTCGACGTCGTCGTCCCGAGGACCATCGCGGTCGAGCCCAAGGTCACCGAGTTGTTCACGAGGTCGGCGTTCGCCACCGAGGCGCAAGTCGCGACGCCGGCCGCGCTCAGGGCGCGCGGGAATTGGTTCGTGCAAGAGGTCCCGATGTAGGCCTGGAAGCCGCCGGCGGTCGCGCCGAGCAGGATGCTCGCGCCGACGCCCGACGTATCGGTCAAGGTCTTGCCCGCGGCGATGGTGAGCGTGCCGGTGGTGCTGGTGACCGTCAGGCCGTTGTAGGTCTTGTTGATGAACGCCTGAGAGGTCGCCAGTAGTGCGACGATGTCGGTCGAGGCCGGGAACGTGATGACCGACGAGCCGAGGGCGCCGGTCTGCGCCGTCAGGGTAAGGGTGCCGCTCGTCAAGTTCGCGAAGGAGAGCGTCCCGTTCGTCGTTCCGGCGACGCCGAGCGTGGGCGTGGCGGTGAACGTCGCGCCGGCGCCCGCGAGGACCTGGCCGGCCGCGCCGGTGATCGCGATGTTCGAGCCGGTGATCGTGAGGGGCGCCGTCGCCGTGAACGTCCCGCCGCCGCCCGTCAGGCAGGTCGGGCAGGTCAGGTTGCCGGTGGTCGCGTTCAACACGATGGGCGTCGTCGCGCCGACGGCGAAGGTCCCGGAGGCGTTCGGCAAGGTCAGCGTCGGCGTGCCGGCGGCCGCCTGTGGCGTGATCGTCGCGGTCCCGGAGGTCACTCCGGCGAAGCCCATCGTTCCGGTGCTGGTACCGGGAACGCCGAGCACCGGGGTGACCGTGAGCGACGGGACGCCGGCGGCGCTCGCGTTCAGGATTCCGCCGTTGGCCGTCGCGAGGCCGGCGACGGTGTTCGCCGAGCTCGAGTAGAGGAGCTGGTTGACGGTCGTCGTCGCGGGCCAGGTCGCGGTCGACCACGCGGGCGCCGACGAGGATCCGGACTGGAGCATCTGCCGGGCGGTCGCGGTCCCCGAGAGAATCGCCATCGCGGAGGCGGTCGAGTAGACGATGCCGCCGTTCGACGCGGTCAGGGAGGCGGCGGTACCGCCGCGCGTCAACCCGAGCTGGCCGGTCCAGCCGAGGGCGAGCGACGCCGCGTTGACGAGCGCGGTCGTCGGCGCGCCGCCGAGGGTGAGCGTCACGTTCGTGTCGTCGGTCTTGGTCAGCGCGGCCGTGTTCAAGGTTGCCGTCACGCACGTCGCGCAGGCGTAGGTCGTCACGCCGGCGGGGAAGGTCACGCTCAGGGGGAGGGTCGCGGCGAAGCTCCCGCCGACCGCCGAGACGAGCGGGCCGACCGTCGCGCCGTTGATCCGAACGTAGAGCCCGGCGGTCGTCGTCCACAGGTTGCCGTTCACCGGGACGGTCGGCGCCGCGCCGTGCGGGAGGGTGAAGCCGGCCGCCGTCGTCGCCGAGGCGAGCGTCGTGAGCGGACCGAGCATCGTGTCGCCGGCCTTGTTGACCGGCGTGAAGCCGAGGACGTTCTGCTTCGCGGCGAAGCACGCGTTCCACTGTCCGGCGGTCAGGACCGCGCCGTAGACGATGCTCGAGCACCCCGACTGCGCCTGCGCGCCGGTCGCCCACAGGGCGAACAGGAACGGGAGGAGGGCCTTCTTGAAGAAGTTCATGGTCAGCCTCGAACGGTGCCAGAGATGAGAACGGAGAACGACCCGATGCCGGCGTTCGTCACCGAGCCGAACGGGGTCGCGGTGTACGTCCCGAGCGTCGGGGCGTCGCTCCACGGCGCCGTGAGCGGGCAACTCCCGTTCGCGAGCGACGTCGTCATCGACGAGTTGATGCCGACCGCGACGTTGTTGATGCCGATTTGAACGCCGACCGTGTTGCCGCCGATGCTGAGCGAGGCGACGCCGTGGCAGGCGAGCGAGTAGGCCTCGCCGAAGCCGGTGATGAACGAGACGTTAGAGCCGACGGCGAGGGGGACGTATAGGTTCGACGCCGTCGTCGCGCCCGACGTATTCGCGCCCTGGATGGGCTTCGTCGTCCGGTTGAAGAAGTTAAAGAGAAGGCGCTGCGCGAGGTTGTCGGCGAACTGGCCGGCCGCCGTCGTCGTCGCGACCGCGACAAGCGTCAGCGTCGGGTCGCCAGCCTTCGTCCGAACGCCGTTCGTTCCGAGTGCCGAGCCGACGGTGTCGGCGACGAGCGTGATCGCGCTCCCGCTCCAACCCGCATAGATGTGATAGGCGGTGCTCGCGAGGAGGCCCGAGTTCGAGAGGGCGACGCCGACGAACGGCGTCCGCCGCATGAACCCGTTGATGATGAGGCCGCCGCCGTTGTACGGGAACATTATAAGTTGGGTCGGCGAGTTGACGATGACCGTGACCTGGCCGTGGGCGATTCCGTTCGTGAGCCCGACCCATCCCGCGCTCGTGTTCGGGTCGTCCGGGTTCGTCAGGTTGTCGTCGACGGTCGACTGCCACGAGTTGCCGAGGGCAGACGACATGACGACCGCGCCCTGCGGGTAGCCGGCAATCGTCGTCTGGAACGACGCGTCGTAGAACATCGGCGCGCCGCCGGCGGCGACCCACTGACACCACGCGGTGACCTGATTGAGGATTCCGTTCTCGTCCTTGACGTTCGGCGGGACGCCGCCGGCGGCGACGTCGGTCGCGTTCGCCGGAGGGAAGCCGAGCTCGAGGCTCGCGATGTTCGGGTTCGGGGTCGTCGTTGGAATCGGATTGATAAAGTCCGGCGCCGCGCTGCTGGCGAACGGGATGGGAAACTTCGTCGGGATCGCGATGGCCTTCATCGAACCTGCTCCGCCCTCAGTAAATTTGAACGACCGCCGCCTGCACGCCGACCGGCTTGGGGAGGATGCCGGACTGTCCGATGATCGCCGCCTCGACCGGCGAGAGCTTGAACAGGAACGTGTAAGTCATAGTCATGTCGAGGCCGTCTGTCACGTAGCAGTTGCCGCGCCCCGGGAAGAGCAAGAGTAGGATCTGGTTGATGCTCGGGATTGACCCGTCCGAGATGTTGGCGAGGGCCTTCGCGAAGATGAGCTGACGGAAGGCGCTGTCCGTGAGCGAGAAGTTCGTCGTGAGCGGAGCCCCGTTGTAGAACGGCGCGATGTTGTAGGGCGCGCCCGACGCTCCGGCCGGCCCCTGCATGCCGAAGTATTCCCCGATTTCAATATTCAGAACGCGGGTCACGCCGACGATGCGACCCCACACGTCGAGGCCCCACCCCTCGGCGCTGTCGATGTTCCAGACGAGGTCGAAGAACGCGTCGATGTTCGCCGTCTGGTCGACCGCACCCTGGAAGCTTTGGATGAGCGAGTCGACGACGGGCGAGTTCGCGTACTGGCTGATGATCGTGTCGAACGAGTCGAGGACCGGAACGTCGCCGATGGGGCTGACGCCGATTTGAAAGCTCCCGATGGCGTTCGAGCCCGGGAGCGGTTCGCGCGGATATGGAGGACCGCTCACGAGATGGTCACCGCTATGTCGGCCGCCGAGATGGTCGGGACCTGGTCGATTTGGATTGCCTGGGTGTCGGCGTTCGGCAGCGAGCCGGTCATGGCCTCGGAGCCGACCGTCTGAGCGACCGAGAGGTTGTAGGTCCCGGTCCCGCCGGTGCCGGTCCCGAGCGTTAAGATGGTCGTTCCGGCGGCGACGCCGGCGGCGCCGATGGTCTGCCCGACCGCGAGCGCGCCCGAGGCGACCGCCGAGACGGTCATCACGAGGCCGGCGATGGACGCGGTGAACCTCGCCGCGGCCGAGTTCGACGAGCCGACCTTGATCGTCGTGATTTCGACCCAGGATCCGAGCGCGAGGACCGGCGCATAGAACCGGCTCGCAAAAATCGTCGAGCCGATGCGCGCGACAGGACCGCCGTCGGCGCCGGCGAACGCCTCGATGATCGCCTGCTGGATGAGCTCGACCGCGTTCGACGGGACCTGCGAGTTCGTCGCGAGGCGAACCGAGAAGAGGATGGCGACCGAGCTCGGCCGCTCGAACGTGACCTGATAGGACGGGAACGGCTCGGTGTAGAGCGGGTTCCGGTCGTAGACCGTGACCGTCGTGTTTCCGTTGTAGTCGCAGCCCGGCGCCTTCTTGCTGTAGATGGCGTCGCCGACCTCCTGGTCGGTCGCGCCGACGGCCGCGACGTAAATCGACCGCGCGGCGACCGAGAACCCCCGGAAGGTGACCGGCACCGACGTGTCGTTCTGGTAGGCGAACGCGTCGGTCACGGTCACGATGTCGAAGACCGCCCCGAGAACCGCCGAAAGAGTGTTGCGCGAGTTCTTCGCGACGGTCGCCGCTCGCCGGTCCTCGAAGGCCTGCCGGCTCTCGGTGTCGCGGCCGATGACGCCGGCGGCCTCGTTCGTGATCGAATCCCAATTCGGAACTGTCTGATAGATTTGGTTCAGCGACCCGACCGGGCAAGCGATGGGTCCCGGGATGAGGCACTGGAACGGCGTCACGACGTAGCCGACCGCGCCAATCTCGGCGTCCTGGATGCTGATGTAGATGTTGCCGTCGGTCGCCTGCGCCTTCGACCCGGCCGGGATGATGACGCCGGCGAGGCCGATGCACTTGGCCTGGACGGTCGTCGGCTCGGCCGGCTTGCGCGTCAGGAAGTAGATTCGCGCGATGGCATCCTGCATCCGGCCCTCGGCGAAGGCCGGGTCGACCCCGTTCGCGAGCGCGGTGAAGTCGCTGTTCGCCTGTCCGATGATCGCCGCGTCGCTCGAGGCGAGCTGACCCTGCGGCGTGTTGAGCGCCGGGTTGAGGCCTCCGCCGAACGCCTGATTTATATCGGCGGTCCGACCCGCGAGAATGTCGGGCTCGGAGGGCGCGACGAAGCCGCGCGGGCCGAAGGTGGGAGCCGGGACGTTTGTGGTGAGTGCCATGTTAGAATGCCGCCGCTGCCGTTTGCCCGGTAGAATCCGTGACCTGTACTTGACCGCCGACCGTTCTCCCGACCTTGTCGAAGGTCAGGAAGCATTTCGCCGAGACGACGCCCGGGACCGTCAACGCCGCCTCGATGAACCGCTGCTTGAGCAGCGCGAGCGGCGGCGTGTGGCCGAGGATTTGCTCCCAATAAGGGACGCCCATCGCCGTGTCGTACCAAACCTCGCCCTTGAACGTCCGGATGGCCGACGCGGCATCTTGCGCGAGCGCGTAGGCCCCGTCGACCGTCGCGATGTTGCCCGCGCCGTCGATCGTTAGGTCCCAGGTCTCCGGGTTTAGCAAAAGGGTCTTCACGGAATCTCCGGCGGATGGAGCGGCGCGGTCGAGTTCGTCGAACCTATAACATAATCCACGCGAGCATTTGTCGTGATCGAGACCCCGTTCCCGTTCGCGTCGTATTTGAGGACGTTGTTCGCGTGGACGTCGACTTCATCCGCGACCATGCGGATCTTGCCCGGGGTGATGGTGAGCGAGGTCGCGCCGGCGTCGGGCGTAAGCCTCATTCCGGGGCCGCCGTTGTCCTCGTCGAGGAAGGCGAGATAGCAGGTCGGGACGCCCTGGAGGATTCCGCAAACGTACATGGCGTCGGCGTAGTCGTACTGCCGGCGCGAGCCCGGGGGTGCCTCGGCGAGCGAGCTCTTGACCGAGGAGATGTCCCGGCTCGCGAAGACCGCGATGCCGATGTCGCCCTTCTTTGGGTCGAGGACCACCGCCTGCGCGCCGCCCTGGGCGCGCGCCGCCGGCACGTTGTTGATGACGCCGTGAGAGGTCACGTTCCCCTGGCCGTCGATTTGCTTCACGAGCGGCTGGACGTCGACGTAGCACGGCGCCGGGAACGCACCCTGCGCCCGAACCGCGACGACCTTGACGACGGTCGCCGTCGCGGTACCGGCGAGGAGCTGCTCGAAGAGGAAGACCTGCGAGTTGAACGGCGACGCGGCCGCGCTCGGCCTCTGCTGGCCCGCATATCCCGAGTCGTTGGTCCCGGTCTTGTCGGTCATCGCACCACCACGAGGCCGGGACGCGCCGCGCCCATCGTCGCGTGCCAGCGGCCGCCCGGGTTCTGCGACTCGAGGTCGAGGTCGAGGCTGTAGATGATCCAGTCGCCGTTCGCCGGCGTGAGGTCGCTCTGGACCTTTATCTTGCCGCCGTAGGTGAGCGACGGGAGGAAAATCGACCGCACCGAGATGCCCTTCGACGTGTAGGACGGATAGCCGTCCATCGTCGGCGGCGCGATGAGGACCGCCGTGTCGCCGCGCGAGCCGCCCCTCTTCCAGATGGCGAGCTTGCCGTTGTCGATGATGATTTCGATGCCGGCGGCCTTCGCCGCGCCGTAGGCCTGGTCGCGGTAGGATCCGGAGAGGTACGGGCTCGCGAGGACCTGGTCGACGCCGTTGTTCTCGAACGCGAGGCCCATCTTCGTCGCGAGGCTCGACATGATGACGTCGACCTTCGCCGCCCCCGAATAGCTCGAGGGCGTCGCCGTCGCGACCGCCTCGATGAGACCGGTGTGGGCCTCGACGATGAACGGGACCTCGGGCGCGCCGCGGAAGTCGCCCCACGCGTTCGTGATCGTCCCGACGAAGACGGTCCCCATCCCGTCGGTCTTGTCGCCGGCCGTGACCGTGACGACGTTTCGGCGAACGAGCGTCGGCATCATGCCGAGGGTCGAAAGCTGATTCATCTTGTCGAGGGTCATCCCGTAGACCTGGAGAAGCGCCGTCCCCATCGAGGGCCCGCCCGCCTTGATGATCCGGGCGACGACCCGGAGGCCGGAGACCGTGACCTCGTTCGAGCCGGAATCGCCGAACGCGCCCTCGCCGAGCTTGAACGTCACGTCGATGTCGCGCTGAACGAACGTCATCAGGCGTCGACCCCCGCGAAGTCGGCGAGCTCGAGGTAGACGAGCTGATAGCGCGTCCCGAGGCCGGTGTAGAACGGGCTGGTGTCGCCCTGATTGTCGATGAAGCAGAGGTCGCCGACGAAGCCGAGATAGGCGTTCCGGACGATCCGATTGAGGTTCTCGCAGACGACCCCGCCGATGATGAGCTCGTCGTTGACGTAGAGGTCGAGGAACATCGGCGTCCCGGGCGTCGACGTCGAGCTGATGGCCTGCTTCTGCGAGAGGACGATTTTGCTCGTCTGGTTGGCGAGCGAGACCGTCACGATCTGCGAGGGGAGAGGTCGAAGGGGGATGATGAGCGCCATGCTACTGCCCCGCCGCGCCGAACCGCTCGTTGAACGTCGCCGCCTGCCCCGAGCTCGGGTCGGTCGCCTGGACGGTCCCGCCGTTGACCGAGCTCGCGCCGCTCGGGCTCTTCGTCGACGCGAAGGTCGTCGTCGCGGTCACCCGCACCTGGATGAGCCGGAGCTCGATGACGACGAGGTTCGCGCCCTGCGCGTTCGTCCGATTGAGGACGTCGAGCTTCTGGACGTTGACGCTCGTGTAGGTCTTCTCGGGGGTGACGACGTCGTAGAGCTCGAGCGTGCCGGAGATCGCGTCGACCGCGTCGATGAACGCCTGCCGGTTCGCGACGTCGCCGCCGGCCGCCATCCGGACGAGCGTCCGGTAGGGCGTCTCGACCTTGTTGAAGGTCTCGAACGCGCCCTTCTCGAGCGGGTAGGTGGCGATGTCCCATTCGCGGCCGTAGCCGAACGACAAGAACGTATCGGGCTCCACGACGAGCGCGCTGTCGAGATAGATTCCCCACGGCGCCGGCGGAGCCCCGAAGAGGCCGAAGTCGTCTTCGGTCAAGAGCTCAAGGATCGGGTCCATCTCACTGCTGTCCGTTGTTCGCTTGAGCGGCGAAGGAATCCTGCTCTACGGCGCCCTTGAAGTCACGCGCAATGCCCGCCGCGTCGGTCGCGGCCGTGTGGACCTCGACCTTGTCGATGTGCGTCGTCTTCGAGGTCGACGAGGTCGACGTCCGATTGTCCGCGTTGTTGACCGCCGAGGCCGCCGCCGGCACCGAGGCCGGGACCTGGGCGAGCTTCGAGGCCATCGCCGTTGCCAGCGCGGCGCGCGCGGCGCTCTCCCCGGCCGTGTCCTTCGGGCGCTCGTACTTCTCCGAGACGATAGAGGCGGCCTCGCCGGCGGTCTTCGCGGCCATCAACGCGGCGCCGGCCTTCTTCTCGGTCCCGTTCCGGAGCTCGTGATTGATGAACCCGAGCTGCTCGTCGCGGGTCGACTGCCTGATGTCCTTGCCGGCCCACTGCGCGAACCGCGCCTGCCGGTCGGGGTGCCACTGCGCGAGGCCGAAGGCCGCGCCGCCGTCGCCGACCGCCTGATGGTTTCCGGCGCTCTCCCGCTGAATGTTCGCCGCGATGCCGATGGCCTGATCTTTCGTCCAGCCCATCGCGACGAGCTTGTCGACGTCGGAGCCGGTCGTCGAGACCCCGACCTGACCGACCGCCGGCCGATGGGTCGTCCCCGCGCCGACGCCCGGGCGGTAGAGCGGCGCGGCGGTCGTCGCCGGGCTCTCGTCGCCGACGATGCCCTTCTCCTTGAACGCCTTCTTGAGCGCCTCCATCCCCCGGTCCTTCGCGCCGAGGAGCTCCATGATGTCGCGATTGAGGAAGTCGGCGACGGCGCCGATGCCCGGGCCGAGCCAGGTCATGAACGTCCGGCCCATGCGCTCGGCGCGGGTGATGAGGAGGCCCCACCGCTCGTAGAGGTCGCGGGCGGCGTTCGCGTCGGCCTTGGTGACGCCGCCGAGCTTGTTCATCTCGGCGAGGAGCGGGACGAGCGCGGCGCGGCCGCGAATCAGCAGGTCGATGGTCGCCTCGTCGAAGCCGAGCGCCTTCCCGAAGGCGGCGGCCTTCGCCGGGTCCATCGCGTGAAACTTGTCGGCGAGGTCGAGCAAGATGTCGTCCATCGACCGCATCTTGCCGCTGTCGTCGGCAATCGCGACGCCGAGCGCGCGGAAGTACGGGATGACCGCGCTCTCGCCGGTCATCGCGAACCGCTGAAACTCCTGGACGAGCCCCCGGATGGAGCCCTGCATGCCCTCGGCCGAGCCGCCGGTGACGACGGCGGCGTTCCCCCACTTCGAGACGCTCTGGAGCGTTTGACCGTAGAGCCGCGAGAAGCGGTCGGTCGCGACCGTCGCCACGGTTAGGTACTGCGCGAACTCTTTGATGCCGCGGCCGCCGGCGAAGACCGCGAAGGCGCCGAGCGCCTGCCCCTTGAGCGTCGAGAGCGCCTGGCCCTGCTTGCGGGCGGCGTCCTCGATGTCCTTGCCGCCCTTGAGCGCGGCCTCCTGGGTCTTCTTGAAGCCCTCGAGGGCTTCCTTCTGCCCGGTGCTGAGTTTCTTCGGATCGAGGCCGAGCTCGACGACGAGGGAATCGATGATGGTCGGCATCAGGACTTCCTCGGTTTGCTCGCCACCCGCCTGTTGTGCCCGCTCACGGCGACTATCTCAAGGAGGTCGTAGAGGTCCTTGACCCCGTAGACCGTGCCGAGCTCGTGAAGCGTGGCCTTCCCGGAGTCGACGATGATCGCGACGTTCGGCGCGACGTTCGCGCAGCGCGCTAGACGGCCGGTGAATCGGCCGACGTCGTCGTCGAGGACGTCGAGTCCTTCGACTTCAAGTCGGCCAGCGAAAAACCCGTGTGAAGAGTGAAGGCCTCCGACCGAAGTTGGACGCGGGTCATGACCTCTTCGACGTCGCTCTCGACGAGGGCGCCGACCGACATGGGACCGGCCCCTCGATAAATCTTTTGATCCTTCGGGTCGGGTATGTACGCGACGCACGAATCCCACATCTCGTCGAGGAGTGGCTTGACGTCTTCGTCCTTGATGCCGAGGAGCCCCCGGAAGCCGAGGATGGCGAGGCCCGCCCATCCTTGGCCCTGGAGGTTCTCCGGAATCTCGACGCCGGCGCGCGTGAGCGCGAGAATCGCGCGGATGGCCCACCACTCGCCTTGCGACGCGTCCATCTCGTGGACGACGAAGAGCTTGCCCTTGTCCCGACCGGCGTCCGTGATCGGAACGAGCTTTTGACGACGTCCCATCTCGGGCCCCTTAAATCGGCGACGGTTCCATCGATTCCCAGGTGATCGTGTACTTCCTGGGCTGGATGACCTTCCCGGCGCTCGGCGTCGGAGGGTAGAGCGTGAGCGTGCCGTTCGTCATCGTCCACTTCTTGCGAAGGGCCGGGAAGATGACGATGCCGTTCGCGTCGAAGGTGTCCTGCGCGGCCTTCTGCGCGGCAATCCACGCGTCGAAGACGTCGTTCGACGGCGAGTCGCCCATAAGCGAGATGCTCTGCGGAATCATGACGTAGATGAGGCCGGCGGTCTTGAACCCGTCGACGCCCATCATCGCCTCGGCCGGCGCGACCGACTCCGTCGAGAAGATGTCGTCGGCGGCGAACTTCTGGAGCTGCACCGGCGTCGGGAAGAGACCGACAATCGAGAGCAGGTAGGTGCAGCTTACGGCGGTAATGGACATGGGGCGCTCCCGTTATTGAACTTCGGTGCTGACGAGGACGATTTTTTGGACGCTGCCGCCGTCCATGTACCAGAAGGTGCAGGGCGGCGATTCGCGCGCCGCTCGGGTCTCGGGCGAAGAGTCCTTGACCTGGAGGAAATTGCCCGTCGTCTGGAGGACGCCCGAGATGTCGACGCCGGCGGCCGCGTTGACCTGCGACTTCTGCATCTCGGAGAGCGTGACGCCCGGGCGGAAGGCGCCGAAGTTTCCGGCCGCGAGGATGACGTCGGCGCACGCCGCCTGGATCATCGCGCGACCCGCGAAGTTGTACGGAATCGAGGGCGCGTTCTGGAGGAGGACCATGAGCGCGAGCTGAAACTCGTTGTTCATCCAGATTTGGTTGACGTAGCTGTCCGCCCACACGAACGGACCAGAGATGGAGCCCGGCTGAAACTCGACGAACTGGTCGTTCCGCGTCGCGTAGGCCCCATAGAAGTTATAGCCGTTCGCGATGAAGTTCTGCGCGGTCGTCTCGTCGGTCACGTCGGCGACGAGGCCGCTCTGGCCGCGGAAGGCGAAGGTCGTCCGGCCGTTCGTCTTCGTGAAGTCGATCGACGCGGCGATACCGAGGGCGAAGACCGCCTTGTCGCAAGTCGGGGAGAAGATGACCATCGTGCCCGAATACTCGTTCGTCACGTTGACCGCGTAGCCGAACGAGCCGGTCGCCGGGTTCGACGTGCCGCCGGTCAGGTCGGGGTCCCACCCAGCGTAGACGAAGGAATCGTCCTGCGAGTTGTTCCAGGCGGCGAAGAGAAGCTTGTTGGCGAAGACCCCCGACGTGTCCGGGTTGAATATGGTCGTAAAGCCCGCCCAATTCTGGCTGACGCTCGCGACCCCGTCCATGAACGTGCCGGGGACGGCTGCGTCGGCCCCCTGCGAGATGACCGCGCCGGTGGCCTGGGTGAGGAAGAGCGCGGTCGCGAACGCGTTCGTCGTCGGGTAGGCGATGGTCGCGGCCGCGCCCGTCGCGGTGCTGGTGACGAGGAACGCGCCGGCGGTGCTGTCGTAGGTCACGGCGAAGCCCGGCGACGTAAACGCCGCCGTGATGATCGCGGCCGCGTTCGAGAAGCTCGTCGCGGGCGAGAGGTCGACCGAACTCGAGGTCTTCGAGACGCCGCCGACGACGATGGTCAGGGTGCCGGCGGCGATGGCCTGGAGTTGCGTGAGCGTCAGGCCGCTTCGCCCGCCGCGCAGGAAGCCGGCGACGGCCGCCGAGTTGTATTGCGCCATCAGGACGGCGCCGGGCTTCCGCGCCGAATTGTTGTAGCCCCGGAAGTAAATATCGGCCGCCGCGCCCTCGGCCGAGCCCGAGCCGAAGTAGCTTTTGACGGCCGTCGCCGACGGGAACGACGCGACGGTCCCAATCGGAATGCGCGTCGAGGTCGTCAGGAGAAGCCCGTTCAAGTCGAGGGCGTTTCCGCCGGCCGGGAGGACGTTCGGGACGACGTCGACGAGTTGATTTGCGGGAATCGTGCTCATGGTTTGATCCTCACTCCGGTGGGAAGACGGCGTCGACGCTGATGAGGCCCACGACGACCTGGTCGGCGTATTGCTGCGGAACGCGGACCGTCGCGTCGACCTGCAAGGCGACCTCGACGATCCATCGGTTCTCGACCTGCTGTTGGTCGTTCGTGAACGGTGACTGGCGCGGGTCGTCCGCGTAGAGCGGCGTAATGCCGGGGAAACCCTGGGCCTCGAAGAGCGTCGCGCCGTACTCGTCGCGGAGCGACGTCGAGATGATCGTCGCGTTGTCGTTCGACTTCGGACCGTGCACGTCGACCTGAACGACGGTCATCGTCGATTGCATCATGTCCTTGCCGCCGGCGGAGAGCTTCCGCGTCGCGACGGTCTGACTTTTTGAGAGCTGGTAGGTCCCGGCGCCGCCCGGCGGCCCAGTCAGTTGGTCGACCACCCGCGTGTCGTCGAGGACGCCGACCCCGAAGACGGTCGCCCCGTCCTCGATGGGCCCGAGGCGAACGTCGGTCGCGGTCATCGTCGAGCCGGCAATCGAGCCGGTGAAGACGACGTCGAGCTCTTCGTCGAGGTTGGTGCCGAGGCGCGGCCGGCGCATGACGGTCATCGTCGCGAAGTCGGCGGCCTTCGGCTCGGAGACCCGGTTCTGCTGGCCTTGAACGACCGGAATCCCGAGGAGCGCGGTCAGGACGTTCCCGAGCGCCTTGAACGTCGAAGACTCGGTGGGGGTGACCGCGAGTGCCATGTCAATCCACTACACCGAGAACGCTCTCAGCACAACGGCGGCCGCCGGGCTCAGGAGACGTTCTGCAGCGTCGCGGCGACCTTGCACCACTCGCCCCACTGCTCGAGGACGAGCGCGACGAGCCAGGTCTGCGAGCTCGCGAGGTTGGCGGCATCGACCGCCTGCGCGACGTCAACGCGATAGGTCCCGACTCCGCCCAAGCCCGTCAGGATCTCGGTTACGTGCGTGTCGGCCGCGACGGTCCCGCCGCTCAAAAGGTCGCCGACGTTTATCGCCCCGTTGACGACCGACGTCACGGTCAGGACGTCGGCGGCGATCGATCCGGCGAAGGCGGCCGTCGGGAGGAAGATGAGGTCGCCGCCCTTGTTCTCCGGCCGGACGAGCCCGTCGACCGAGCCGTTGATGTAGATGGCCCGGCGCGTGCCGTTGAGGTTGAGACCGTCGACCTGCATCAGGTCTTTGTAGGTCAGGGCGTCGACCCACATGGGAACGCCGGCGACGTCGCGATAGGTCGGGGTCCTCGAGAAGTCGTCGCCCGTCGCGTAGCCGGTGCTAACCCGAACCACGCCGGGAACGCTCGGCCTGATGGCCTGGACGGCGTTCCCGGCGATTTGATTCAGGTTCATGGCGTTACTGCGGCGCGAGGCAGACCGTCACGACGATGCCGGCCGACGACTGAATCGCGTTCGCGAAGTCGATGGCGAGCCGGTCGCCAGCGGCGAGGGCCTTCGTCGCGCCCGAGGCGACGAGCGTGCCGACCTGGACGGTGTTCGCGGTCGCGTTCAGGTCGAAGCCGGTGTTCGTGTTGTTGGTCAACAGGTCGGTGCCAGCACCGGGCGCGTTCGTCCCGGTATCTTTGACGACCTGGAGTACCGAGGCGCCGCCGGCGGCGACCGCGTGAACCTCGCTCGCCGAGACGACGGTGTAGGCGCGGGTCGCGATGAAGAACACGGCGTCGGTCGCTGCCGCCGGCATGACGGAAGCGCAGGTCATGCCGTCGGCCGATTTAAGAGTGGAAAACGAGCCGGTGTTCGGCGTCGAGGAGCCGATGGGCGGCGGGCTGGCGAAGTTCGCCGTATTGCCGGCGCCGGACGGCGGGCTCGTCGAGGAGAGGGTGGTGAACGCGCCCGGCGCCGGGGTCGTCGCGCCGATGCTCATGTTGTCGATCGCGCCCGGGGTCGCGCCGCCGTTCGTCGGGGGCGAGATGGGGAAGGTCCGGTCGCCGGTCGAAGTGAGCCAAGTCGTGTTGCCGGCAAGTGCCGAAGCGCCGGCGGCGAGAACGGCGACGGTCGCGACGGCGATGGTCAGACGAGAGAGGCTTCGCATGGTCGGCTCCTGGGTTACCGGATGAACACTTTGTAGTCCGCGCTGTTGATCATGTGTGACTTGTCGATGAGCGGTTTGTCAAAGCCCTTTTTCTTGACGGTCGAAGCCGCGAGCGGCGGAGCCCACAGGTCGAGGATGGATTCCTGGAGCTCGCCCTTCACCATGTCGCCGGCGAAGGAGAGCGTCGCCGAGACGTCGTAGTTCGTTTGCTTGAGCATCTTCCCGACGACCGGACCCCAGGAATCGCTATTAAGCGCGATCATGTTGCGGAAGAACGGCCGCGAGGGCGTGTCTCCGTGGCCGAAGTCATTGACCGCGGCGACCATCGCGACCGACGTCCCGTCCGGATAGGTCGCGTTCTCGAGGAAACCGACCTGGACGACGCCGCCTCGGCCGACCCGGTCGGCGAGGCCCTCGAGGTAGGCCCGGAGCTTCTCGCCGCCCTTGAGGATGGCCATCGCGACGTCCTATCGGAAGCGCCGGGGGAAACCGCCGTAGCTCGCGCCCCACCGCGCGCGGGGCGGTCCGATGACGTTCCTAAAAGTTCGGAACTGCGCGGTCGCCCGCCAATAGTCGGCGCCGTACTTCGTCTGGTTGTACCACGCCTCTTGCTCTGAGGTCGTCGTCCCGTAGTCGGCGGCGACGGTCACGCTGCCTTGGGTCGCGCTCGCAATCCGCCCAACCAAGCTCGAGGGCGCTACCCCGCCGACGGTCGCGTAGCGCGCGGCGATGTGCGCGGTCAGCATGTTCAAGAGGGCCGATTGTAGGACGGCGGTCGCGACCGGACCGCCGCCGTTGTTCGCGTGGTAAATCGTCGCCTCGTTGAAGTATTCCTGCGCGGTCGGCTCCGAGACCCCGGCAAACTCCGGGTATCTCGCAATCCATGACGCGTAGTTGAAGGCGACGATGACGGCCACGGATTAGCCCGTCAGACTGGCGACGTCCGCCTTCTCGAGGGGGGTGACGTTCTTCGGAGTCGGGCCCTTCGGCGTGCGCGGGTCCTTGCCGGGATCTTGCGCCAGGCGCTCGAGGCCCGAGCGCAGCCCGGCCTTCTCGTTCGCCTCGTCCATCGCCGAGCTCCGGTCGGACGCGATGAAGATGAGGCCCTTCTTGACCATCTCGTGGTCGCGGTTCTGCTTGAGCCACTCGGTGATGAAGTTCTTGTCGACGTTCGGGGTCAGGGCGAAGCCGCCGGCGATGAGCGCGACGGGCGCGACGCCGACCGGGACCTCGGCGCCGTGAAGCCGAACCATCTCGCCGACCTGGACGGCGCGCTTCTCCATGCGGGTGCCGCCGCCGAGAACCGGGACCGGATTGTCGACCTGCTCGAAGAGCCGGAGGAGGAGACCGTTCGGGCTCTTGCACGCGACCGTAACGACGTCGCGGGCCTTCGCCGAGCCGGCGGGGAAAACCTTCGGCGCTTCGGCCGGCGGGGCGGGATTTCGGTTCTTCGGCTTCGTCATGGTCGGACGGGCTCCAAATGAGGAAAGGGCGGAGGGCCAATCAAGGCCGCCCGCCCTTCTACTCGATTCCGCGCCGCTACACAAACGGCCGGAGAGACCTTAGACGCCGATCATCGACGAGATGGCGAAGGTCTGCCGGATGACCGTGCCCCAAGTGCCGCCCGAGACCTTCTGCTTGAAGGCCGAGAGCTCCTTGACGATGGCGTGAGCGCGCATCTTCTCGGAGAACGCGGCGAACGCCGTCTGCTGGCCTTCGACGGTCGGCGCGATCATCTGGATGAAGTTGCCGCCGGTAACGCCCTGCGGGTTCGAGCTCGAGAGCTGGCCGTACTGTACGGCGGTGATGACCTCGAGGTTCGGGAAGTTCTTCTTGAGCAGGTCCGAGACGTTCACGTTGAACGAGTTCGTCGCGGTCAGCGCGACGGCCGACTGCGGCGAGAGCGCCAGGACGAGCTTGTCGGTCGCCTCGATGAGGCCGCCCGACTGATTGACCAGCTGGAGGAAGAGCGACTCGATGTCGAGGTAGACCTCGTTCGCCGACGCGACGATGACGCCGTTGTTGATCCACTTGACGCCGCCGTAGCCCTTGAGCGCGGGGGTGAGCGCCGCCGAGAGGCCCGGGTCGTTCAGCAGGCCGTAGTTCTGGAGACCCGCGACCCCGAAGAAGTAGGTCAGGTTCTCGTACTTGTGCATAACGGTCGCGGCCGACATGTCGAGCTCGCCGACCCAGTTGATCTTCGCGAGGCCGGCGCGCTCGAGCTCGCGCTCACCGTACTGTTTGATCGTCTGGTAGAGGTAGTTCTGGCGGGCGGGCCAGTTCGTGTTCGCGTTCGTCGAGCCGTTGTTCGAGTAGTCGCCGTAGCTCGAGACCTCGCCGGTGTTCTCGACGATCGGGAAGAGGATCGTGTCGTCGATCCAGGTGCCCTTCTTCTGCTCGCCGACGATTTGCGCGGCCTTGTTCGGAGAGAACAAGACCCGGATGATCGTCGGGTCGATCATGGTCGTCAGGATGGCGGGAACGCCCGCGTTCGGGTCGGTGGTGAGCGTCGGCAGGGCGTCCATCGCCATGCCCATCTCGTCCATCGCACCGTCGAAGTCCCGCTTGAAGTGCTGCGGGGTATACGACCGCACCGACGGCAGGACGATGCCGAGGGACGCGAGCTGATTGCGGTCTGCCTCGAAGGCGGTGACCGCTTCCTGATAGCTCTTCATGAATTTAGCTCCGTACCCTTTTTTGCTGCTGTGCCCAGTTCACGGTTAGCCCTGCAGCCAGTACGACATCTTGACGAGCTCGCCGGACAGGCCGGGCGAGCGGCAGACCCACTTCGTCTCGACGTTGCTCGA